>OBLI01000454.1_pt1 | contig 43397 bp, 42 predicted proteins | sample 1519701 | NCBI WGS metagenome assembly OBLI01 (sample SAMEA3663005, study PRJEB22513) | pig gut metagenome | biome: pig gut; feature: pig-associated habitat; material: faeces | place: France | collected 2012
CGTCTGCTATGCTGCTAAGGGCGATGGCGTGATGGAATTCGGACTCCGGCGTGCCCAGGGACCGGATTCCGGTACCTATGGTGCAAGAGCTGCCGTGATCGGTGGCTGTAAGGGAACTTCCAATGTATTAGCCGGCCAGATGTTTGACGTTCCGGTACTTGGTACCCATGCACACAGCTGGATCATGAGCTTCCCGGATGAATACACGGCATTTAAGACCTATGCAAAGCTCTATCCGGGCGCATGCATCCTCTTAGTTGATACTTATGATACCTTAAAATCCGGTATGCCAAACGCCATCCGTGTCTTTACCGAGATGCGCGAAGCCGGCATTCCACTGACCTATTACGGCATCCGTATGGACAGCGGTGACCTTGCCTACCTCTCCAAAGAAGTCCGCAAGATGTTAGATGCTGCCGGATTTACCGATGCTGTGATCTCTGCTTCAAATGATCTTGACGAATATCTGATCGAGAGCTTAAAGATTCAGGGTGCAACGATCACTTCCTGGGGTGTCGGAACAAACCTGATCACCTCGAAGGACAACCCTTCCTTCGGCGGCGTCTATAAGTTAGCTGCGATTCAGGGAGAGAACGGTGAATTTATCCCTAAGATCAAGTTATCTGAGAATGTAGAGAAGGTAACGAACCCCGGCAATAAGACCATCTTCCGTATCTATGATAAGAAGAGCGGCAAGATCCGTGCCGATCTGATCTGCTTAGTCGGTGAGACCTTCGACGAGACAAAGGATCTGCATCTGTTCGATCCGAATGCACCATGGAAAAAGACCAAGGTAAAGGGTGGCAGCTATACGCTGCGTGAACTGCTTGTTCCGGTCTTCGAAAAAGGAAACTGTGTCTATGAATCTCCGAGTGTTATGGAGATCCAGGCAATCTGCAACAAAGAAAAGGAAACGATCTGGGATGAGACAAAGCGGTTTGTCAACCCACAGGAGATCTATGTTGACCTTTCTGACAAGCTGTATAAGATCAAAACCGAACTTTTAAATCAGGATCATAACGAAGAAGAGATCTGAAAATGATAACATGATTTTCCGATACAGTAATGAAAACGCCAGCACCGGCATCTACCGGTACTGGCGTTTTATTTTTACTATTCGGACTCACGGATTGCCTTCCGCACCGGAAGAATGCATCCCGGGGATACACTTCATTCATCAATCCCCATCTGGGCAAATGTCTGGGTAAGTGTGGTATCTGCACCGATATCTAAGGTACGGATGATTACCTTACGTCCACCCATTGTCTCTACCACACGCTTGTATGCCTGAAACTGTTCTTCTTCGGTTGGGAAGTGATCGGATTCAAGATACAGAAATTCGCTTCGGAATAACCCGATACCGCCTGCATCATTCTCCATAACAGAGACCAGATCACCCGGATTTCCGATATTTGCATACAGATTGATCTTCCTGCCGGAACGGGTTACATTTTCCTTGCCCTTTAAAGTCTCAAGCAGCTTCTTCTGCTCATCATCTGCTGCCTTCTTCTTGAAGTAATTCTCTAACACAAACATATCCGGAATATTTCTTAATACTGAGCGGATCTGACTGATTTCTTCACTTACGATCTCATAAAATTCATGATTCATTGTCATATCGCTTGCCCCGATCAGATGCTTTTCCCGGATGCCTGGCCAACGAACTGATTTTTCTTTAAGATTACCGATAAGCAGCCAAATACCACGATCCATAATAGAATCGAAAAAACAATCATCCAAACTTTATTATTCTTCATGGCTTCTACTTTCTTATCCTTTACATTCGATCTATTATTTCACGATTAAGATTCGGGTGTCAACAGGTGCTTTTCAATTTTTAGAAAGCACCTTTTGACACCCGAATCCGATTAAAAAAATAAGATATGAAAAGATACATTTACTTTTAATTAAAACCGACGATCTTCTGTGACAGCTTGTAGGCTGCTACCGAGATCTTTCTTCCTCCCTTGCCCGGCAGATTCATCGTCTGTCCAAGGATACCGCGTCTGAGATGGTGGAACAGCCGCAGATCCTTCTCCTTGATGTAGCTCCACAGTTCACGTTTCTTCTCCAGATTTTCTTCGGTTCCGGAACGGATACACATGATCGTGGATACCACGGTGATGATCTCTAAGTAATTAAACATATAATTTCTCAGATGACGGTTTGAAATCTTCCAGAGATCTACATCATCTGCCATGATCTTATTGACTTTGATCTGCTGATCGATCCTTCCGATCATAACCTTCTCATTGACCGACTGATCTTCTCTGCCGATAAAATAACGGTAGAAATCCACATCCAGATAATACATATTCTGTACATATGGAAGCGGCTTGTATACAAAGATGTTATCCACATAGAAGGTATGACGCGGCAGCTCTAATCCACACTCCCGGAGCAGCTTGGTACGATAGATCACAGAATGCATCAGGATGTATTTTCCCTTTGGCATACGTTTTACATCATCCCAGGTAAACATTCTTCCCTGTGGGAATTCCTTCGTATAGCGCATGACCTTCTTATGTTTTGCTCCCTGCTTCTCATAGACAAAATTGCTAAGCAGCATATCAAGGCGTTCACTCGAACCACTCAGTTCACGTAAGGTATCAAGGATCGTGCGGTATGCTTCTTCATCTACCCAGTCATCGCTGTCTACGACCTTAAAATACAGACCGGTTGCATTTGCAATACCGGTATTGACTGCTGCACCATGTCCACCATTCTCCTGATGGATCGCACGGACGATCGTCGGATACTTCCGCTCGAATTCATCTGCGATCTCTCTTGTTGCATCCTTTGATCCATCATCCACGATCAGGATCTCTACGTCTTCACCACCCACCAGCAGTGAATTCACACAATGCTCCATATAATCCTGTGAATTATAACATGGTACTGTAATTGATAATAATTTCATTCTCTTCTCCATTCTTCCGGCTTATGCACGCTTTGCCATCAGTTCATCTGCCAGTTCAAGTGCATGCTTTGTCATTGCATCAATATTGTAATACTTATACTCTGCCAATCTTCCAAGCAGGTACATATTCCCGTAACGCTTTGTGAGCGTCTTGTATTTTTCATACAATGCCTGGTTCCTGTCATTTAAGATCGCATAATATGGGATCTCGCCTTCGGCTCCGGTATATGCAAACGGATATTCCTTCACGATCGTCGTTCCATTCGCATCCTTCTGACCGGTTAGGTGCTTAAACTCTGTGATCCTTGTATAATCTTCACTGACGGTATAATTGACTACGCTGTGCCCCTGAAAATCATCCTGCTCATAATGCTCGAATACAAAGTTCAGGGAACGGTATGGCAATCTTCCATAGACACAGTCAAACAATTCATCGATTGCACCGGTATATACGATCCTTCCCGCATATGGCTCCCCATCAAGTAAAACTGTTCCATCCTCTAAAAAGCTTAAACGATCCTTACAGTCTGTACCCGTCTGTACCTCAATTCCCGGATGATCCAACATCTTTTCAAACATCGGAGTAAAGCCATAGAGCGGCACTCCCTGATACTTGTCCTGAAAATAACGGTTATCTCTTGAGATCAGAACCGGTACGCGTCCGGTTACCTCCGGGCTGATCTCTTCCGGTGTCTGTCCCCACTGCTTCATCGTATATTTTAAAAAGACATTCTCATATACATATTCCGCGATCTGCCGGATGTCTGCATCCTCATTCTCACGCAGCTTCATGATCGGTACACGGCTTCCTTCGCCATAGGCTTCGATCAGCTTTTTCTCTAACCGGCCGGCCTGCTCCTCCCCGTATACCATATGTAAGGTATTCAGATTAAACGGAATCGGGATTAGTCTGCCATGCACGTTTGCAACAACTTCATGTCCAAAATCATACCAGTCCGTAAAACGTGACAGATACTCCCGTACCTCCTCTATTCCTGTATGGAAAATATGTGGGCCATATTCATGGATCAGCACCCCATATTCATCTGCTTTATCATAACAGTTCCCTGCAATATGATCTCTGCGTTCTAAGACTAATACCTGCTCGCCGCCTTCTTCTGCAAGCTTTCTTGCCATCACACTTCCGGCAATTCCTGCGCCGATTATAATCGTATTGTACATATTCAACCCCATTTCTACTCATTTCTCTTCTACCTATTATACACATTCCAATTACAGATTCCAAATGCTTTTTTCTTAGGTTTTTATGAATACGTTTTACCGTTTACAGAAAGTTCATATTTTATTTACAGCATAATCATACTTTTTCCACAGCATCTTCACAAAGCATCTCTATACTTTTAAGTACATTGAAAGAGCAACAAGTGATTGATATAATTTTTTCATAGGCCTTGCCTTCTGGCAAGGTTTCCTCCCAACAACATATGAGCTTTCACTCATACTTCATAAATCTTTTTCATAATGAAAAGCCGGTGGTTTCCACCGGCTCCTCTTTTTATGCATCTATTTAGACGAATCCTCTTTGATCCGCTTTGCACCCAGTAAAATATTGACTGCATCTGTATACTTTTCAAATGCTGCCGGAATCGGATACAGTGACTTCGTATCCTGTGGTTCTACAAACAGCATATCGGTATCCTCATCCTCTTCTAAAGCTGCCACACGGATCATATACCCACACATATGCCACTCGATATGGGAAAAAATATGCTTCGCATCCGTCAGCTTTTCGATCCGCAGCGGTGTAAGCTGCCTTTCCGTCACATATCGTAATGCCTCGTCCTCGCTGATATGACCTTCTATATTGGGAAATTCATACATCCCCGCAAGCAGTCCCTTTTTCGGACGTTTTCTTAAGGCAAACCGTTCTCCGTCACGGATGATGAGTACCGTCTTATCCTCAATCTTACGTGGCTTCGCCTTGCTTTTTACCGGGATGTCTGCGATCCTATCCTCCCTTTTGGCAAGGCAGAACTCCTTCCATGGACAATCCCCACAAAGCGGCTGTCCATTCGGCACGCAGACCGTCGCACCAAGCTCCATCAGTGCCTGGTTAAATGCGCCCGCCTGATCCTTGGGAATCAGCGGAAGTAACCGCTGTTCCATCTGATTTTTCACAGACTGCTTCATAATATCCGAAGGATCTGCCATAACGCGCGTGATCACACGAAGGACATTCCCATCTACTGCCGGAACCGGAATCCCGTATGCGATCGATGCGATCGCTCCTGCCGTATAATGACCGATCCCTTTTAACTGCAACAGCTTCTCATAATCTGCCGGAAGAACTCCATCATATAATTCCATGACCGTCTGTGCCGCGATCCGCATATTCCGCACACGGTTATAATACCCCAGTCCTTCCCAGAGCTTTAAAAGCTTCTCATCCGGGCACTCTGCCAGTGCCTTTACATCGGGAAGCTCTGCTACAAAGCGTTCAAAGTACGGCTTTACCGCTTCCACTCTGGTCTGCTGTAACATGATCTCCGATACCCAGACCCGGTAAGGCGTTGCTTCCTCTCTCCACGGCAGTACCCGCGCATGATCCTTAAACCATGTTAAAAGCGGTGTTACGATCTGCTCAAGCTTCATTTCTTCCTGCATAAATTCCTCTTTCAAATCCTGCTCTTTACAAATGCTGCAATCTTAGACAGGCACTCTGTAATGACTTCCTTCGAATATGCATAGGAACAGCGGATATAACCTTCGCCGCAATGTCCGAACGCATCACCCGGAATGACTGCAACCTTCTGCTCCTGCAATAACTGGTGACAGAATTCCATACTCGTAAGACCGGTCTTTTGGATCGACGGGAATACATAAAATGCGCCCTCCGGCTCTACGACATCTAATCCCATCTCTACAAAGCCATCTACCATCAGCTTTCTGCGCTCATCATATTCCTTACGCATAATGGCAATCTCTTCGTCACGCACCGGACTTGTCATCGCTTCTAATGCCGCATACTGGCTCGTCGTTCCAGCGGACATCGTCGTAAACTGATGGATCTTATTCATATGGAAGATCACATCAGCCGGTCCTGCTGCAATTCCCATTCTCCAGCCTGTCATTGCAAAAGCCTTTGAAAAACCGTTTAAAACGACTGTACGCTCTACCATACCCGGAAGTGCAGCGATCGAAACATGCTTCTTGCCGTAAGTCAGTTCTGCATAGATCTCGTCACTGATCACAAAAATATCATGTTCGATCAATAATGGTATAATCGCCTCTAAGTCCTCCCGTTCCATGATCGCTCCGGTCGGGTTGCTTGGGAAGGAGATCAAAAGAACACGGGTCTTGTCTGTGATCTTCTCCTCTAACTGCTCCCTGGTCAGACGGAAACGGTTCTTGGCCTGTAACTCTAAGGATACCGGAACACCGCCACATAATTCAATACATGGAATATAGGAAACATAGGAAGGTTCTACCACTAAGACTTCATCTCCCGGATTTACCAGTGTACGGAGTGCCAGATCAATGCCCTCGCTTGCTCCCATCGTGATTAAGATCTCGTCCTGTCTGTCATAATGAAGATCAAACTTCTCTAAATATTCGGCACATGCCGCACGCAGTTCTACCGTTCCCCTGTTATCCGTATACTTGGTCTGTGCCTGCTCGATCGATTCGATCGCCGCCTTACGCACATGCTCCGGAGTTGCAAAGTCCGGCTCACCGACGCCAAGGGATAATGCGCCGTCCATGGTGTTTGCTATGTCAAAAAAATCCTTGATCCCGGAATCCGGCATCTCTTTTACGATTTTTGATATGTAAGATCTGCTCATACTTTTTTCCTCTTTTCATACTTCATTCTAGCGTAAAATTATAGCACAGAATTTTTTTTCTGACTACTATAGAGATTTTGGGATCAAACGTATTTGTAGGTTCTTTATTGAAAAAATGCACAAATATGTTCCACAAACATTTGCAACGCTCTTTGAAGCTAAAAACGCAAATAAAAGTTTGCTCTACATAATTTGTGCATTTTTTCATTTCAAGTTTAACGAACTACTTTTAATTTCCAAACCAATTTATAAAGCAGTTACTCTATGTAACTATCGCATATCCATTTCCGATCACTGCGAGCACGATCCCTACGATTTCAAGTACCGTCAGGTGTCCCTGCCCGTCCTGCTCCTCTTCCTTTTTCCACACTGCAATGGCTATTTCGATGTCAAATAAAAGAATTGCTGCCCCTGCTGTCACCATCGAAAACACCGGAATTTTGCTTCTCCCTACTATCAGGATCTTAGCCATCTTCCCATACAAATTCAATTCCTGCCTTCGAAGGCACATAGAGTTTTCATCAAAATACGCGCTTCTCATTGACAAAACCGCCCATTAGATATATATTATTAGTATGTAATGTTCGTTAAATTTTTATCAATTACAACTATTTTAGGAGGGCTTTATCCAATGAATAACTTAAAGTTAGAAGTGGAAAACGAAATCGCTGTTCTTTCTATCACAAGACCAGCAGCATTAAACGCATTAAATTCTGAGACATTAGACGAACTGAACGAGGTTCTTACTGAGATCGAAGGAAGAGATGACATCAAGGTTGTTATCTTAACCGGTGGTCCTGATAAGAAGGGTAACGAATTCAAATCCTTCGTTGCAGGTGCTGATATTGCTGAGATGGTGAACTTCTCCGCAGCAGAAGCAAGAGCTTTCGGTATGAAGGCATCTGTTCCATTCTTCAAGTTAATGAACATGAGACAGGTTACAATCGCAGCTGTAAACGGCTTCGCACTTGGCGGCGGATGCGAGATCTCCATGGCATGTGATATCCGTATCGCATCTGACAATGCTGTATTTGGCCAGCCTGAGTGTGGTCTTGGTATCATCCCTGGATTCGGTGGTACACAGAGACTTGCCCGTCTTGTTGGTATGGGACGTGCAAAAGAGATGATCTTCACATGCGACAACATCGACGCAAACGAAGCTTATCGTATCGGCTTAGTAAACAAAGTAGTTGCTAAGGAAGAGTTAATGTCTACCGCTAAAGCAATGGCTGCTAAGATCATTTCTAAGGGAAGCTACGCTGTATCTGTTGCTAAGGCTGCAATCAACAACGGATATGATATGGACATCAAGAACGCAGTTGAGATGGAAGCAAACCTCTTCGGTGTTACATGTTCTACACATGATAAGACAGAAGGAATGAGCGCATTCTTAGAGAGAAGAGCCGCTGATTTAACAGACTTCTAATTCATACATAGAAAAGCCTGGTTTCGATCGAAGCCGGGCTTTTTTTACAATCATATACAGAAATGAGGTTCATGAAAAACTATGGAAAACAAAATAATTGGCTTTATTGGCAGTGGAAACATGGGAAGTGCAATGATAAAGGGCATCCTTGCTTCTAAGCTTGCAGATGCATCGCAGATCATTGCAAGTGCAAAGACACAGGCAACGCTTGATCAGTTAAAGGCAGACTGTGGAATCGAAACAACGCTCTCAAATCTTACGGTTGCAGAAAAATCCGACATTCTTTTTCTTGCGGTAAAACCATACTTATATGAGAGCGTCATCCGTGAGATCCGCGATGCCATCACCGATGATCAGATCATCGTAGCGATCGCAGCCGGTCAGAACATCGAAAAAATCGAAGGTGCTTTTGGCAAACCGGTCAAGCTCGTCCGCACGATGCCAAATACACCTGCCATGGTGGCAGAAGCCATGTCTGCACTTGTTCCGAACGAAAATATCACAGAGGATGATCTTTCACTTGTTACCCGGATCTTTGAGAGCTTCGGAAAAGCAGAGGTCGTACCAGAATCCTTAATGGATGCCGTTACCGGAGTCAGTGGCTCCTCTCCTGCCTATGTCTACATGTTTATTGAAGCAATGGCAGACGCCGCAGTTGCAGACGGCATGCCACGCACACAGGCATATAAGTTCGCCGCACAGTCCGTACTGGGTGCTGCAAAAATGGTACTTGAGACAGGAAAACATCCGGGTGAATTAAAGGATGCGGTCTGCTCCCCAGGCGGAACCACGATCGCTGCCGTTGCAAAGCTTGAAGAAGGCGGTCTGCGTAATACCGTGATCCAGGCGCAGCGGGCATGTACTGAAAAATCACGTGAAATGAGTAAATAAAAATCAAAAAGAAAAGAGGATTATTATGTGGGCATACGATAGTGTATTTTATCAGATCTATCCATTGGGATTTTGTGGCGCACCTTTTGAAAATGATGGCAAGTTAGAGCATCGTATCTTAAAGGTCAATGACTGGATTCCACACATCAAAAAGCTTGGTGCAAATGCAATCTATTTTTCACCGGTATTCGAATCCGATACACATGGCTATAATACAAGGGATTACCGCAAGATTGATACCCGACTTGGCACAAATGAGGACTTCGTCGAAGTATGTAAGAATCTGCACGAGGCAGGCATCAAGGTCGTATTAGACGGTGTATTCAACCATGTCGGACGTGGATTCTGGGCATTTCAGGATGTACTGGAGAAAAAATGGGATTCTCCTTACAAAGACTGGTTCCATATCAGCTTCGACGGAAACTCAAATTACAATGACGGACTCTGGTATGAAGGCTGGGAAGGCAACTATGATCTGGTCAAATTGAATCTTCAGAATCCGGCAGTTGTCGATCATCTGTTAGAAAGCGTTTCCTACTGGGTAAATACCTTCGATATCGACGGACTTCGTCTCGATGTTGCATACTGCTTAGACCATGACTTTATCCGTCGTCTGAGAAGCCACTGCGACAGCCTGAAGAAGGACTTCTTCTTAGTCGGTGAGACACTTCACGGAGATTACAACCAGATTATGAACGATTCCATGCTGCATTCTGTAACGAACTACGAATGTTATAAGGGACTTCATTCGAGCTTTAACAGCATGAATATGTTCGAAATCAACCACTCGCTGTTACGTCAGTTTGGACCGGAAAACTGGACCCTTTACAAGGGCAAACACCTGTTGTCCTTCGTCGATAATCATGATGTTTCAAGAATCGCAAGTCTTCTGACAAACGAAAAACATCTTCCGCTCATCTATGCACTGTGCTTTGGTATGCCGGGTATCCCATGTGTATACTACGGAAGTGAATGGGGCGCAAAGGCGCGTAAGGAAGAAGGCGATCCAGCACTACGTGCCTGCTTTGATGCACCGGTTGAAAACGAACTGTTCGACTGGATCTCAAAACTTGCCGAGGCAAAGAAGAACAGTCCTGCCTTAAATTATGGTGACTTTACTTCGATCGTCCTGACAAATAAGCAGTGCATCTTCCAGCGCAGATGCGACAGCGAGCGTGTCTTAGTTGCGATCAATGCAGACGGTGAAAGCTATACAGCACACTTTGATGCCGGCTGCGGTACTGCTGTCGATCTGATCACCGGAGCAGAACACGACTTTGGGGGCGGCAGTGAGTTACCACCATATAGTGCATACTTCTGGCGGATGGAACGCTAAAAAATATCATAAAAATAATTATCCTATTGTAGATAATTTACATTTGCTCCATATTACGAATCTAACATTTTCTAAATGTTCTGCCAAAACATTTTTTCTTCCCGCAACCACAAAAGACGTGGCGTCCATGCCCCGGCTTTTGTTTGCATCAACATCCATGTTGCTGCATTGCTACATTACTGACAGAACATCAAGAAAATCTAAGATTCTTCATAAGTCGCAAATACGTAAATCATTCTACAATAGGATAATATATGTTATAGTCCATGTTATCACTTACATCAAGAAACAGCAGGAAATTTTGAGGCACATCCTCCATAAATTTCCTGCTGTTTTTATAACTGCTGCATAACCTGTATCGCATTCTTCTCTATAATGGATTCTCCATGCTCTTCTATAAAGGCACGGACTGCATCATGGGAATAGATTCCCGTTGCAAAGTCTAATGCCGCACTGAGCAGTCTGCATAACTGTCTGTCATTCATATCTCCCTTTTTCATTAACAGAAAATACATATGATCCTGTGGCAGCTTATATAACCGGTTCTCAACCGGCATCTCTAGCTGAACGCTGCGGCTGTATGCGTCAAAGTATTCCATACGATCAAACTGGATCTGATATTCACAGGAACCCGGAATAATCCCATCCGATACCACATGTGCCTGCTTCTCCTTAGCACCCTGTATCGGAATCTTCGGCTCATCAGTCTCCGGCTGTGCCTGTTGTGATGCTTCTGCAACATTCTTCGAAAGATTCTCCATCACAGACTTCAGATTCTCTAATACATTCATGATCCCTGCATTCGTCTTCTCAGAGAATGTAAGTGCAAGCACATGATCCGGCAATACAGACACCTGAATGGAAATATTCCCACCATGCACCTTATAGCCGACCTCTGTCTCTGCCATTGTAATGATCCGGCGTAAGAATTCCTCTGTTTTTCCATCATTTGCGAGGAAATCATCGACATCCAGACCGTTCTCATGTAACTCTTCCTCTGTGATCAGACACCTTACGGTATCTACATTGATTCTCTTAAACTTCACTTCTATCACCTGTTTCTCTTGTTATCAGCCGCATTTCTTATTGCAATTATTCTAACACATGCATTCTTTTCTGACTAGAGCAATTTCATGGAAAATCATTCCCATTTCCTGTAATCTGTGGTAAAATCATGTCAATAGCAAACATACATTCTGTTTTGAGGAACGATCATGGAACGCATTATTTTTCATATTGATGTGAACTCCGCTTTTTTAAGCTGGAGTGCGGTAGAAAAATTAAAAAATGGAGAAACACTGGATATCCGTACGATCCCAGCGATCATCGGCGGCGATACGAAGAGCCGCCATGGGATCGTATTAGCAAAGTCTGTGCCGGCGAAGGCTTATGATATCCATACAGCCGAACCGGTAGCACAGGCACGCCGCAAGTGCCCGAATCTCGTTATCGTTCCACCGGATCATGCGCTCTACAAACGCTACAGCCAGAAGCTTATGGCACTTCTGCACACCTATACGCCGGACATTGAACAGCTTTCGATCGATGAATGCTTCCTAGACTTCACACCGATCGCATCACAGTACGAATCACCGCTTGCTGCTGCAAGGCAGATCAAGGAAGAGATCAAGTCCCGCTTTGGCTTCACCGTTAATATCGGTATCGCACCAAATAAGGTACTTGCGAAGATGGCAAGTGATTTTACCAAGCCGGATCGTATCCACACGCTGTTCTATGATGAGATCCCTGCAAAAATGTGGCCGCTTCCGGTGGATGACCTCTACATGGTCGGACGTTCCAGCGCCAACCGCTTAAAAAGTCTCGGCATCCGCACGATCGGTGAACTGGCGCATACCGATAAGGACTATCTGCAGCAGGAATTTAAAAGCCATGGCATTACCATGTGGGAATATGCAAATGGCATCGGAAGTGATACCCTGCACCCACAGGCACGGGAAGCCAAGGGAGTTGGTAATTCCGTGACGCTTAGTACTGATATTTCACAGGCTGAGGAGATTCAAAAGGTACTGCTCTCCCTTTCCGAAAAAGTTTCTGCCAGACTGCGTAAGGCACACCAGCTTGCCCAGACCGTTACGGTTGAGATCAAGTACAGTGACTTTACCTCCTGTTCCCACCAGAGTGCCTTCTTTGCTCCGACAAATACGACAAATGAGATCTATACTGCCTCCTGTCAGTTGTTTTTCGAACTCTGGAACAAGCATCCCATCCGTCTGCTCGGCATCCGCACAGCAAAGCTTATTTCCGAGGATGCGCCCCAGCAGATGTCTATTTTTGACCTTGTCCCGGACGAAAAACAGCAGCGTTTAGACGCTGCTGCCGATTCTATCCGTAACCGTTTCGGCAAGGATTCGATTGTCCGTGGCAGTATGTTACACTGAACGTTTGCCATAGAAGTAGGTTGCAAAGTAGATGACCGATGCTACGATTACAATCATAGGCCCGGTTGCAACATTCGTAAAATATGAGATGATCAGTCCAATGATTCCCGAAAATACCGAAAACAAGATCGAAAAGAAATGGTATTCCCGCATATTTTCCGCAAGATTCCGGCTGCTTGCCGCCGGAAGGATCAATAGCGCATTGATGATCAGGATTCCGACCCACTTGATCGAAAGCATTACGATCAATGCGATAAATACTGCAAATATATTTTCGATCAGCTTTACATGGATTCCTCTGCTTTTTGCCAGAGTCCGGTGCAGACTGACTGCATTTAACTTGTTAAATGCCACAAACCAGAACACCAGCGTTGCCGCAAAGATCAGGATCAGATATACGATCTCACGGAAGGTGATACTTAAGATATCTCCGACTAAAAGACTGCTGTATTTGCTGAAGTTTCCGCCTTTTGAGAGGATCGCCAGTCCGATTGCAATACTGCAGGAAGAAAATACCGAGATGATCGTATCGGTCGATGCCGTACTCTTACTGCTGATCTTATTCAGCAGCAATGCAAATGCGATCGCAAAGATGACCATTGACAGGGACGTATCTGCCACTCCAAGTACAACCCCGATCGCAATTCCAGTCAGTGCCGAGTGTCCGAGCGCATCTGAGAAAAATGCCATCTTCTTATTGACGATCATTGTTCCAAGAAGCCCGAACAATGGTGTGATAATCAGGACTGCGACAAAGGCATTCCGCATAAATCCATACGACCACCATTCTGTAAAAAAGTCCATCATTCTTTGACACCTCCCACCAACATGGCTGCTTCCGTAAAGGTCTTTTGAAACGCTTCACTTGCATAGACCTCCTTTGGAGTTCCCTGCATCAGTACGGTTTTATTCAGTAACACGACATGATCTGCATACTGCTTCACATAATCGAGATCATGCGAGATCAGGATGACTGCAAGATCAAAGTGTTCCTTCAGATATTCCATCCGCTTATAGAATAGTTCCATACCGTTCTGGTCAATACCGGATACCGGCTCATCGAGTAACAGCAGGTTCGGCTCATCCATGACTGCCATCGATAGCAGCACTCTTTGCAGTTCTCCTCCGGAAAGGTTGCAGACCTGCTTATCGATCAGCTCCTCTGCCTCAAATACCCGCAGGCTTTCTAAGATCTCCTGATAGAGCTTTTTACTCTTGCGGAAAAAGACCGGACAGTTTGACTGATAGCTTGCGATCATGTCATAGACACTGACCGGTGTATGTTTTTCAATGTTCAGGCTCTGCGGTACATAACCAATCCGCAGCTTCTGGATATGTCCGTTCTCACAATCCTTGAATTCAATCTCTCCGGTATGCGGAATCTCACCTAAAATAGACTTGATCAGGGTAGATTTTCCCGCACCGTTTTTTCCGATAATTGCAGTCAGTGTCCCACAGTGAATATGCAGGTTGATGTCTTTTAAGATCTCCTGCTCTCCGATCTGCACACCGAGATTTTTGATTTTAATACAGTGGATTCCACATGGCTTTATGATTTTTTTCATGGCGTAAACGCCTCCCTTATCATCCGGATATTCTTTTCCATTGCCTTTAAGTAACTATCTGCTTCATATTCTCCCCGTACCATCGTATCCAGGTAACAGACCTTTGCATCGGTTTCACGCTCGATCGTATTCCCCATATCACTGCCATACAGTTCTTCCGCAAATACCGTTGTGATTCCATGCTCCTTGATCTCACTGACAACATCTGCAACTTTCCCGGCACTGACCTGACGTTCCTCATCCAGATTCAGCGTGTATATGACATGCATCCCGTAATCTGCCGCCACATAATCATAGGCTTCGTGAAAGATCACAAGATCCTTACCCTCGGTATAGGTCTTTACTTCTTCGGCTTCTTTTTCTAAGGCTGCTAACTTCTCATCATAGGCTGCGGCATTCTTCTGATACACATCTGCATGTGCCGGATCTGCCTTTATCAGCCCATCTGCGATCGTCTGCACCTGGATCCGGTAATCCGGAATGCTCATCCAGGCATGTGCATTCTCATCGGAATGTGTATGCGTATGATCGTCAGAATCTGTATCATCGTGATGTTCGTCATCGTCACTATATTCGTCATTGGCATCTGCTGCATGGCTATGTTCCTCATCCGGATCTGCTTCGTGATCGTGGTCATGCTCCTGCTCCGATTCCGGTAAGAGTTCTACCTGATCGGATGCATTTAAGATCGTAAGCTCCGGGTATGCTTCTGCCACATCGGATAAAAAGGACTCAATTCCACCGCCATTGACAATAAACACATCGGCACTAGAAAGCAGCCGCATATCTGCCGGTGTCATCTGATAATCATGCAGACACCCGGTCTGCGGCTCACTCAGATTCTCTAATTCTACCCCGCTCTGATCACCGATCACATTTAAGGCAGCGATATACATCGGATAAAAAGATGTTACGACACGAAGCTTGTCCGCATCTCCTATTTCCTCTGTTTTTACATATAGATTCGTCAGCAGGATACTTACCAGCAGAATTCCAACTAAAAGAACTGCTGTAAATCTATACTTATGCTTCATAACCGATAACCTCATCCATCAGTTCCCAGATCTCGTCACGTCCCTGCTTCGTCTCAGCAGAAAACGGAATGATCTTTGTTCCCGGCTTCACCTGAAGTCCCGTGCGGATTGCTTTCACGCACTTGTCATTCTGGCTGCGCTTGATCTTATCTAACTTTGTTGCAATAATGATCGGATCATACCCCTGATGTACGATCCAGTCATACATGATCTTATCATTATTCGACGGATCATGCCGGATATCGATCAGCAGGAAGACTGCCTTTAACTGCTTTGATACGTGCAGGTAATTTTCGATCATCTTTCCCCACTTCGCCTTCTCCGCCTCTGATACCTTCGCATATCCGTAACCCGGAAGGTCAACCAGATACATCGCATTGTTGATATTATAAAAGTTGATCGTCTGCGTCTTTCCCGGCTGTGCGGAGGTTCTTGCCAATGACTTGCGGTTCATCAGTGCATTGATCAGGGATGATTTTCCTACATTGGACTTTCCGGCAAATGCCACCTCCGGCAACAGATTATCCGGAATCTTACTCGTGATACCACATACCGTTTCAAGGTTTACATTTTTGATTACCATTTTAATAACCATACCTTTCTCTCAGCCTGCAGACGTTCGGCCGCAGGCACAAATTTACATTCTATTTTTCACAGACCAGTGCATTGGCAAGAACTTCTTCCATATTTTCTACAAAGATGATCTGAAGTCCTTTCTTGATCTCCGGTGCGATCTCTTCCACATCTTTTTCATTCTTCTTCGGTACCAGCACGGTTGTGATCCCTGCATTTTTCGCTGCAAGTGTCTTTTCCTTTAAACCGCCGATCGGAAGTACACGCCCACGCAGGGTGATCTCTCCTGTCATCGCAAGATCTGCACGGACTTTTTTCCCGATAATCGCAGAAAGCATTGCAGTTGCCATGGTGATTCCGGCAGAAGGTCCATCCTTAGGTACAGCCCCTTCCGGAATATGTATATGGATGTCATGCTCCTTGAAGAAGTTCTCCGGGATCTCATACTGCTCACTGACCGAGCGGATATAACTGATTCCTGCCTGTGCCGATTCCTTCATCACATCACCAAGCTGTCCGGTCAGAACGAACTCGCCCTTACCCGGCATAATATTGACCTCGATCTCTAAGGTGTCACCACCGACACTCGTCCATGCCAGTCCACGGACGATTCCGACCTCGTCCTTATCGTTTCGCTTATCAATGCTGTATTTCTCTTTTCCAAGATAGGTTGAAAGATTACGCTCGGTGATCTGTACCTTTTTCTTCTCACCCTCGTAGATCTCTCTTGCAGCCTTTCTGCATACCTCACCAATCCTGCGCTCTAAGTTACGCACCCCGGCTTCTCTGGTATAGCCTGCAATCATCTTTGCGACTGCCTTGTCACTGAAGCTGATCTGTTCTTTCTTTAATCCATTCGCTATGATCTGTTTGCCGATCAGATGCTCCCTTGCAATATGCTGTTTCTCATTTTCCGTATAACTGGTAACCTCGATCAGCTCCATACGGTCTAACAGCGGTCTTGGTATATCGGAAGCAGAGTTAGCCGTTGCGATAAAAAGAACCTCAGACAGATCGACCGGGATCTCGATATAATGATCACGGAACTTGTGGTTCTGCTCACTGTCTAACACTTCAAGAAGTGCCGAAGAAGTATCACCCTTATAATCACTGCTGACCTTATCGATCTCATCTAATAACATCAGCGGATTCTTCACGCCTGCGCTCCGAAGTCCCGATACAATACGTCCCGGCATCGCACCCACATAGGTTCTTCTGTGTCCACGGATCTCAGCTTCATCCCGTACACCTCCAAGACAGATACGGACGTATTCCTTTCCGAGTGCCTTTGCAACAGATCTTGCTATACTCGTCTTACCTGTTCCCGGTGGTCCGACTAAGCAGATGATCGGGCTTTCTCCCTTACTGGTAAGATTCCGTACTGCAAGGAATTCTAACACCCGTTCCTTTACCTTCTCTAAGCCGTAATGTTCAGCATCTAAGACTTCTCTTGCATGGGCAAGATTCTTATTATCCTTCGATGCCTTATTCCATGGAAGCTCTAATAATGTCTCAATATAACCACGGCTGACTGCGCTCTCGGAAGAACTCGAACTGATATTTTTAAAACGCTCGATCTCTTTTTTGATCTTTTCTTTTACTTCTTTATCTGCCTTTAACTTTTTAAGTTCTGTTTCAAAGTATTCAATATCCGATTCGGTATTGTCTTCCCCAAGTTCTTCCCGGATCAGCTTCATCTGCTCGCGTAACAGGTATTCCTTCTGATTCTTATCTACACGTTCCTTGACCTTACGCTGGAATTCATTTTTGATATTGAGTACATTGATCTCATTGAGCAGAATGCCCATCAGCACTTCGTACTGTGTGACCGTACCGACAGCTTCAAGCAGCTTCTGCCTTCCTTCAAAGGCAAGCGGAAGATTATTCCCTACTTCAACAAGCAGTACCTCAAGCTGGTCACACTTTTCCACCTGCTTTGCGAATTCCTTGCCAAGCTTCGGATTGACCTTGGCATATGAGATACAGGTCTCTTTTAAGCTGCGAAGCATCGCCTCTCTTGCCTCCGGAATCACTTCTTCCTCTCCGGCATCGTCAAACCGTACAACCTCTGTATATAAATATTCTTCGTCTTCTAAGATCTGCGATAACTCAGCACGTTCCATGCCTTCCACTAATACACGTATCAGATTATCCGGAAGCTTGATGACCTGCTTGATCTCTGCAATGACACCTATTTTGTATAAATCTTCCATTGCCGGCTCTTCTACCTCCGGATCAAGCTGGGCAATCAGAAAAATCTTCTGCTCTCCCATCATCGCCTGTTCCACCGCATGTACCGATTTTTCCCTGCTCACGTCAAAATGAGCTACCATTCCAGGCAGAACGGTCATTCCACGCAGAGCAACTGCGGGAAGTTTCATGATCAATTCTTCCATTTTTTCGTCCTCTTTATTCTCTCTATCCTTGTGTCGATCTCTTTTCCGTCGTATATTGACATAGAACTTCTTAACTGGCTGTTACCCCGGTCAAGAAGTTCCTGCTTTGTTACTTATTCACTTAAACTGCATCCTTATACTCTAACAATGCTTCCTTTTGTTCTTCTACCGCATCCTTTGTGATCGTACATCTTACGATACGTTCATCCGATGGGATACGATACATCAGATCCATCATCGTCTCTTCTATGATGGCACGCAGTCCTCTTGCACCTGTCTTACGGTCTAATGCCTTCTCTGCGATTGCTTCTAGTGCTGCATCTTCAAAGGTCAGATCCACGCCATCGATTTCAAACAGCTTCGTATACTGTTTTACCAGTGAATTCTTCGGCTCTTTTAAAATACGGACCAGTGCTTCCTTATCAAGACTCTCTAGGGAAACTGTAACCGGAACACGTCCGATAAATTCCGGAATCAGTCCAAACTTGACAAAATCCTGTGGCAGTACATTCTTAAGTACCTCTCCCACATTCATCTCATCCTTCGCAACAATATCCGCGTTAAATCCGATCGAGCTCTTATCTGTTCTTGCCTCGATGATCTTTTCTAATCCGTCAAATGCACCACCGCAGATAAATAAGATATTCGTTGTATCAATCTGTATTAACTCCTGCTGCGGATGCTTTCTGCCGCCCTGTGGCGGAACTGATGCGATCGTTCCTTCTAAGATCTTAAGCAGTGCCTGCTGTACACCCTCACCGGAGACATCTCTTGTGATTGATACATTCTCAGACTTTTTCGTGATCTTATCGATCTCGTCAATGTAGATAATGCCGCACTGTGCGCGCTCAATATCATAATCCGCCGCCTGGATCAGCTTTAAAAGGATATTCTCCACATCTTCACCAACATAACCAGCTTCGGTTAAGGTTGTCGCATCTGCAATTGCAAACGGAACATTTAACACACGCGCTAATGTCTGTGCTAACAGGGTTTTACCGGAACCGGTCGGTCCAAGCATTAAGATGTTGCTCTTTTGTAATTCTACATCCATATTCACATCGGATGTGATTCTCTTGTAGTGATTATACACGGCTACCGATAATACCTTCTTCGCCTGTTCCTGTCCAATCACATAATCATCCAGAAAATCCTTTAATTCCTTCGGCTTGAGCAGATTGATCTCCTGTACGCCTTTCTCCGGCGCAACATCATCTTCTTCGAACTCTTCTTCAATGATCTCAGAACAGATATCGACACACTCATCGCAGATATATGCACCATTTGGTCCTGCGATCAGCTTACGAACCTGATCCTGCGTCTTGCCACAGAAGGAACATCTGATTTTTTCATCTCCTATTCTTCCTGCCATATTCTAAAATATGCTCCTTTCAAAAAGTTACGAAAGGCTGTCTCCGTCAGAAGACAGCCTTGATATTTCATCACATCTATCGGTTTGTGATCACATCATCAATCAGACCATAAGCTTTTGCTTCTTCTGCTGACATGTAATGATCCCTCTCTGTATCCTGTGCGATTACATCGTATGGTTTTCCCGTATTTGCAGCAAGAATCTCATTTAACTTTTTCTTTGTCTTTAAGATATTCTCTGCTGCGATCTGGATCTCAGTTGCCTGACCCTTTGCTCCGCCGGATGGCTGATGGATCATAATCTCTGCATTCGGTAATGCAAGTCTCTTTCCCTTGGTTCCTCCTGCAAGTAAGAATGCACCCATGCTGGCTGCCATTCCGATACAGATGGTTGATACATCACATTTGATATACTGCATGGTGTCATAGATTGCAAGACCTGCAGTTACCATTCCTCCCGGAGAATTGATATATAAGCTGATATCCTTGGATGGATCTTCTGACTCTAAGAACAGTAACTGGGCAACGGTAAGGCTTGCGGTTGTCTCATTTACTTCTTCTCCTAAGAAGATAATTCTGTCTTTTAATAATCTGGAATAAATATCGTAATTACGTTCTCCACGACTTGTCTGTTCAATGACGTAAGGTACTAAACTCATCTGTATAACCTCCTATTCATTATTGGCAAACAGACCGGCTCTGTGTAAGAGCCAGTCTGTATCAGATTTCTTATTCTTCTGTAGCTTCAGCTTCTTTTTCTTTCTTTGTCTTAGCCTTTGCTCTCTCTTTGATGTTGTCCATGATCAACTCTTGTTGATTGCAAGTTCTCTCTTCATGGATTCTTTCTCTGCATCACCCATGTACTCTTTGAGTTTCTCTACTTCCATGCCGTACATTCCAGCCATCTTCTCAAGTTCTGCATCGATGTCTGCATCTGATACTTCGATGTTCTCATCCTTAGCGATCTGCTCTAATACCAGACTGCTCTTGATACGTGTAACAGCTTCCGGACGAACCTGCTCTTTTAACTTGTCAATTGTCATTCCGGAGAACTGCATGTACTGGTCTAAGCTTAATCCCTGCTGTGCCATTCTCTGAGCGAACTCCTGAAGCATGTTCTGAACCTGTGTATCGATCATTGCATCCGGAATCTCCATGGTAGACTTCTCGATGATCTTACCGATTGCTTCGTCTTCCTTGGTACGCTTTGCATTGTCTTCTTTTGTCTTCTCTAAGTTCTTCTTTACACTCTCTTTGTACTCTGCAAGTGTATCGAACTCAGATACGTCCTGAGCGAACTCATCATCTAACTCCGGAAGCTCTTTTGCCTTGATCTCATGGATCTTAACCTTGAATAAAGCAGGCTTTCCAGCTAAGTCAGCTGCCTGATATTCTTCCGGGAATGTTACGTTTACATCAACTTCATCGCCTGTGTTCTTACCAACGAGCTGATCTTCAAATGTATCGATAAATGTGTGGGAACCGATCTCTAATGGATGATTTTCTCCCTTACCGCCTTCGAATGCAACACCATCTACAAATCCTTCGAAATCGATCACTGCTGTATCACCTACTGCGATTGGTCTGTCTTCTACTGTAATTGTTCTTGCGTTGTTATTTCTTTCCTTCTCAACTGCCTCGTCTACTTCTTCATCTGTAACAGTTGTATCGATCTTTGTTACGGTAACGCCCTTATATTTTCCTAATGTTACTTCCGGTCTCTTTGCAACTTCTGCTGTGAAGATGAAAGATTTGCCTTTCTCTAACTGTGTTACATCGATTGTCGGCTGAGATACAATATCTACTCCGCTCTCATCAACTGCTGCCGGATAAGCATCCTGCATCATGATATTTGCAGCATCTTCATAGAAAACTTCCGGTCCATACATCTTCTCAACCATTGCCATCGGAACTTTTCCCTTACGGAATCCAGGAACGCTGATCTTGCTCTTCTGCTTGTTGTATGCAGCCTTTAATGCTTCCTCTACCTTATCTGCAGATACTTCAATGGTAAGCTTTACCATGTTCTTTTCTAAATTTTCTACCTGTACACTCATTATTACTATTTTCCTCCTTAAATTATATCTCAATAAACAATGTAACTGTTTAAAAAAGGGCAAACTACGACCGCTACAGTCATTTAAGGATTATATCACATGATTTTATAAAATAAAAGTCCTTTTTTTAAAAAAATACCCTGTAAGCGGTTGCTTTCCCACAACCATCTTACAGGGCACTTTCTTTTGTGCTTTGCTTATTTCATCTGTTCTTCCTGTTTCATGATCATCTTCTTGACCATTTCACCACCGATAGAACCAGCCTGGGCACTTGTCAGGTCTCCGTTGTATCCTTCCTTTAAAGGTACTCCGATCTCAGATGCAACTTCCTGTTTAAAACGATTCATTGCCTCTTTTGCCTGTGGAACTGCCATCTTGTTGCTTGAACTAGAACTGTTAGATCCGCTCATGGTTTTACCTCCATATTTTTCCTGTGTTTTCTATTCAGATAAGCTGTTTGCTTATCCTGTTGTTAGTATGTCTTCCCCCGGAAATAATATGTTGGTAAGTTCTTCCTTGCAAAAACTTTTTACAGATAAATCGGATATAAAACGAATATTGTCAAAGACGCAGAAATAATGCTTTAAAAACATTTTACGTAAATTGCGTAAATTTGTCAGGTGTCGGATTTTGGCTCAGTTTTTGTGTACATTCACCAGATGAACACCGCCGCCACAGTGTCCGGCTGTAGCAGACGCTCTCACGGTTCCTGCACCTAGTGGGAGTAAATGCCGTCTCCAGCAGAGTTTATCAGGCGCGAAAAATACAAACGCGCGCTTACTTTATATATAAATACAAGCTGTGCTGCTTGAACGAGTATTTTTTGCGCCCTCTTTTGCTGTCGGACGGCATATAACTCCCACACGGTTCGTCACAGATCGAGTGTCTGTTACAGCCGGACAATGCGGCATAGGTGTACAGATGTTGAATGAATACAAATCATCAAGAGAGCCGAAAACGACACCGACAAATTAGCAATTTAAGCAAGTTTTCAAAGCATATTCCTGCGTCTCTGACATCATATCGTGTTGTTTCGTTTTATGATATGAAAAGTTTTTGTAAGCCAGAATCTAGTAGACGAGCCCGGCTTTTACATGCTCCACGGTTGCTTCATCGGTAAAATAGGAAGCGATCGCAAGTCCAAAATCAACAGCCGTTCCCATTCCGCGGCTTGTTATGATGTTGCCATCCCTTACGACGGTATCTGTTGTATTTACGATTGCTCCGGTAAGCTTCTCCTCCCAGCCCGGATGACAGGTTGCATGCTTTCCTTCTAAGAGGCCTGCTGCTCCGAGCACGCTTGGTGCTGCACAGATGGCTGCTACTAACTTGCCGTCGGATGCAAACTTACGGATCACTTCATTGACCTTTGCATGCTCTAAAAGATGTGTCGTTCCCGGCATTCCACCCGGTAATACGATACCGTCTAATGCGTCATAGTCCACTTCTTCTGCCAGTTCTTCTGCCTGGAAGTGAATGTTATGGGAACCTGTGATCTCTTTTTTTCCGGTTACAGAAATCAGCACGATTTCAAACTTTGCACGGCGTACAATATCAACCACGGTAAGTGCCTCGATCTCTTCGCAGGAATCTGCCAAAAATATTCCAATTTTCTTCATGTTAAAACAACCTCCATTTTTATCTCTACGTTCTTTTTCTGCCTGCTTTTGCACAATAACATATACATATTGCAAATAGCATGTGCATGCAGACACAAATCTTTTCTTCCTAATATTTTATATTCCGAGTATAATAAATACAAGTAAAATTTATTCTTGCATATGTAAAGGAGTACACACATGGAAATTGAACGTAAATATCTGATCCACGAACTGCCGGAAAATCTTACGGACTACCCATTTAAACAGATCGAACAGGGCTATCTTTGTACCAGTCCGGTAGTCCGTATCCGCCGCTCGGATGACAAATATATTCTTACCTATAAAGGCAGTGGACTTATGATGCGGGAAGAATATAACCTGCCACTGACGAAGGAAGGGTATGAACATCTGAAGCCGAAGGCAGACGGTATTCTGATCACAAAAAAAAGATATCTGATCCCATTGACAGACAAGCTGACAATAGAACTCGATATCTTTGAAAATGAACTTGCACCGCTTATGCTTGCGGAAGTCGAATTCGAAACCAGGGAAGATGCTGACCGCTTCGTACCACCGGAATGGTTTGGAGAAGATGTTACCTTCTCTACCGATTACCACAACAGCACCTTAAGCCGGTACGGGTTAAAAAAAGCCGACTAGCTTTATTTTTACCGCAGGCGGCCTGTTTCGTAGCGTGCCTTTGTTGCGATCGCAGATTTTAACTGCTCGTACCGTTCATTCAGGCTGCCCTCCGGGATTACGACATCCACGATCACTGCAAAGTCATTGATCAGACGGTCTGTAATATCATTTGCAAGAGATGCCAGCACTTCATACTTTTCCTGATACGTATCGGTATCTAAGAATCGTAACAGTCTTTCATCCGCCTGTTCCTCTTCGTTTTCCACCATCCGCTTTTCTTCGGACACCTCTGCACGTTTTGCTTCTGTAACTGTATCTGTCTGCATCTGACTCATATCTGCCATGTCTGCATTTTTCCCGGTCTGCATCTGCTCCGTATCTGCTGCTTGTTCCGTTTTTACCGGGCATGCCGGTTCTAAGCTACTCTTATCAACCCGTTCAAACCGGTACTTTTGTATAACCTCCGGATACTTTTCGTGATCGACTTCACTGCAAAACATGGCAAGCGGTCTTGCATATACGCTGTAATCCCCATAAAGTGCCTGATAAATCACAAGCTCCTCTCCAGTCTCAGAATGTCTTGCCACTGCAAGAATCTGATACATTTTATTTTTAAAATGCCGGTACAATTCACCGGTCTTTGGTCTTTGGTCTGTTATTCTCTCATAGTCTGCCATCGCTGTCTGCTCCTTTATACTGAATCTGTCTACATCTGAATGCGGTTTAGCATGTCAACGCCCTCCGCAACAAAGTCCCGCTCAAATTCTAATGTACCATCATAACCCATGATCATCAGATCTTCTACCTCCCGCATCAGATCCTCGGAATCATTTTCTGCTGCCACCTGTTCAGCTGATTTTGTCTGTTCAAGTTTCTGCTGGATGAGCTGCTGCTTTTTCTGTTCCCGTGCCTTTGCTGTCTGCTGCTCCCTAGTCATTCCTACCTTCTGCTCTTTTACTTCCTGCTTCTCCCGTTCTGCTTCCTGTTCCATCACATTCCGGTTTGCTCTCGCAAGAATATCATTCGCTGTCTGCTGCCCTGTGGCTCCTGAATTCTGATATGTATACATCTTCGTTTGTTTTTCATATACAGACTTCGTCCTCTGTGGATCTGACATACGCTGCTGCGTCTGCGTATAGGTCTGCACCGGTGTTCGCTGCTGCATAGCCCCCTGCTCCATCGCCCTTTTTCTGGCATTTTCTAACACGGCATTTTCTAAATTCTTCATCATCTTTTTTGATTCATTCTGTTTCGTATTCCTGCTCGATGACCTGACCACACCTATGATAACAATCCCAATAATAAGTAATGAAATACAATCCATTGTCTGCCTCCCATCGCTCTTTTCCCATATATTTTTATCATAGCACACTTTTGACAAATCGTACATCAATTACTATAATATAACTATTGTTTTCACCTATATAAAAATGGGATATCAATCATGTGATAAATCACATTCATTTTGACACAGAATGGAGATTAGTGTGAAAACAAATTTTCACACACGAGATTTGTGTCTGCGCGCACTTGACACAAACTCACTATGCGCACTTATTGTGCACAGCGCAAAAAACGTGCGCAGAAATGAGGATTTATATGAAATCAGTATTGATCATTGGAATGGGACGCTTCGGTACACACTTATGCAAGGATATGGCGCGTCTGAAAAATGAGATTATGATCGTTGATGAAAAAGAAGAGCTGGTGCAGGAGCTTCTTCCTTATGTAACAAGAGCACAGATCGGTGACTGCACCAATGTCAAGGTCTTAGAAAGCCTCGGTGTCGGCAACTTCGATATCTGCTTTGTCTGTATCGGAAGCAATTTCCAGAGCAGTCTTGAGATTACCAGTCTTCTGCGCGAGATGGGTGCAAAATATATCGTCAGCAAGGCAAACCGTGACATCCACGCCAAATTCCTGCTTCGGAATGGTGCTGATGAAGTAATCTATCCGGATCGCGATATTGCAGAAAAAATCGCTGTCCGCTTCTCTGCCGATCAGGTCTTTGACTATGTGGAATTAGCCGATGGATATTCGATCTATGAGATTCCTCCGCTTCCGGCATGGATTGGCAAGTCCATCAAGGACATTAATTTCCGGGTACAGTACAAGGCAAATATCTTAGGTGTCAAGTCTGAACAGGGCTTAAAGCTGCTGCCGGGTGCCGATTATCAGTTCTGTCCGGAGGAACATCTGATGGTGGTCGGACATAAGGATGACATTGATAAGATTTTGCAGAAGCTATAAAATCGAAGATTCAGCTGACAAAAAAGGCATACAGCTTTTACCAATCAAAGCTGTATGCCTTTTTATATGCTTCTATTATTTTTTACAGATCTCAATATATGCCTTTACGACTTCTACCAGCTTCTCGTAACTCATCGAAGAAGTATCTAAACAGAGATCATAATTTCTTGCATCATTCCATTCCCGTCCGGTGTAATACTTGTAATATGCCGAACGGTATTTATCGGTTTTCTCGATCTTTTTGATAATGTCTTTTTCTGTTCCACCATTCTGTCTGCTGACACGGGCGATACAGTCTTTTTCCGGTGCATAGAAGAACAGACGGATCACATTATCATAATCCTTTAATACATAGTCTGCACATCTTCCAATAATAACACAGGACTCGGTCTTTGCAAGTTCCCGGATCACTTTTGCCTGATAATTGAACAGATTCTCTTCTGACGCATAGTCATCGCTGTCAGGTGGGAGGATCTCACCCTTATAGACCTGCTTTGCAATATGGAATAACGGCATCTTCTTTAAGCGTTCATCGGACTGGCCAAACAACGCTTCATTAATTCCGCTATCATCCGACGCCATACGTAACAGTTCTCTGTCATAACAGTTGACACCTAACTCTTTGGCCAACTGTAAGCCTAAGGTTCTACCACCGCTTCCATAGCTTCTTGCAATCGTAATTACTGTATTTTCCATCGAAAAACCCCCTTTATGCTATTCTCCAAGATATGCCTTCTTGATGGATTCATTATTCATCAGTTCCTTCGCATCACCGCTTAACACGATATTTCCTGTCTCTAATACGTATGCACGATCTGCGATGGAAAGTGCCTTCTTCGCATTCTGCTCTACTAACAGTACCGTTGTACCGGATGCAGAAATCTCCTGAATAATGTGGAAGATCTCATCTACAAAGATTGGGGAAAGTCCCATGGACGGCTCATCCATTAAGATGATTCTCGGCTTGCTCATAAGCGCACGTCCCATTGCAAGCATCTGCTGCTCACCACCACTTAAGGTTCCTGCTAACTGGTTCTTTCTTTCTTCCAGACGGGGGAAGCTCTTGTAAACCATCTGTAAGGACTCTGCGATCTCATTTTTATCTTTTCTGGTATATGCACCCAGCTTCAGGTTCTCATAAACAGACAGCTCTGCGAATACTCTTCGGCCTTCCGCTACATGTGCCATTCCCATGGATACAATCTTATGTCCCGGTACTTTCGTAATGTCTTCGCCTTCAAACATGATACTTCCGGCGTTTGCCTGAAGCATTCCGGTAATCGTCTGAAGTGTGGTTGTCTTACCTGCACCATTTGCACCGATCAGTGCGATGACTTCTCCTTCATTTACATCAAAGGAAATACCCTTGATCGCCTGGATAACACCATAGTATACTTCCAGGTCTTTAATCTCAAGCATTGCCATGTTAATCCTCATTTCTGCACACTTCATTCTGTCCGGTTTGTGTCAGGTGTGCGCGGACACAAATCCCGCATGTAAAAACTTACTTTACACTACTCTCCAAGATATGCCTTGATTACCTGTGGATCATTTAATACATCTCTTGTCTTGCCCTGTGCAAGCACCTGACCAAAGTTTAATACCGTCAGTTCCTCACAGATACCGGAAACCAGCTTCATATCATGTTCGATCAAAAGAATTGTCATATCAAATTCATCCCGGACAAAGCGGATCGTTTCCATCAGTTCCTTTGTCTCATTCGGGTTCATTCCGGCTGCCGGCTCATCTAATAAAAGCAGCTTCGGATTCGTTGCAAGTGCACGTGCGATCTCAAGCTTACGCTGATCTCCGTATGGAAGATTCGATGCTAAAAAGTCCTTCTTATCATCTAAATGGAACACACGTAACAGATCTAACGCCTTTTCGTCCATTTCCTTTTCTACTTTGCGGAACTTCGGAAGACGGAGAATTCCTGCAAGTGTAGAATAAGTCATCTCATTGTGCAGTCCGATCTTTACGTTATCAAGTACACTCTGATCCTTAAACAGACGGATGTTCTGGAAGGTTCTTGCAATTCCTTCCTTGTTGATCTCAATCGTCTTCTGGCCTGCAATATTCTTACCATCTAATTCGATCACACCATCGTCCGGCTTATATACACCGGTCAGCATGTTAAATACCGTTGTCTTACCTGCTCCGTTTGGTCCGATCAGTCCGTACAGTTCTCCCTTCTCGATCGAGATATGGAAGTCATCTACGGCGCGCAGACCACCAAAAGAGATACCCAGATTCTTTACTTCAAGTAATGCCATTTTACTGTACCTCCTTTGTCTTTTTTGCAAATAATCCCTTAAGGGAATGACGCTGTCTCCATTCGATCGCCTTTGGTGCCCAGTTGAATAACATCATTGCGATCAGAACAATTGCATAGATCAACATACGATAATCGGATAAGCCACGTAATACCTCCGGCAGCATCGTTAAGATAACGGCTGAGATAATGGAGCCACGGAAGCTTCCCATTCCACCAAGTACGACGAATACCAGGATCATAATAGACATATTGTAACCGAAGTTTGCCGGCAGGGCATTTAAGGTAGAAAGGTTATGTGCATATAACACACCGCCTGCTCCTGCGATAGCTGCAGAAATCGTAAACGCCATCAGCTTGAACTTCGTGATGTTGATTCCGACAGATTCTGCCGCAATACGGTTATCACGGATTGCCATGATCGCACGGCCGCTTCTGGAATTAACCAGATTATAAACAACGAATAAACTGATCAGTATCAACACAACACCAATAAAAAAGGTTGACTGATGCGGGGTTCCGGTGATACCTTTGGCACCATTGATAATAACCTCTCCATCATCAGCTAAATGTAAGGATGCGGTATCCTTCATGGAAAAATGGAATCCGTCTGCATCTCTTCCGATATACAGCACATTGATGACATTCTTGATGATCTCACCAAATGCCAGTGTTACGATTGCAAGATAATCGCCGCGCAGACGAAGCACCGGGATACCGATCAAAAATCCAAAGAACGCTGCAACAACCGTTCCAAGGATCAGTGCCAGGAAAAATCTTAAGTTCTCATTCATTCCTGTTGTCATCATACACTTGGAAAAAAATGCACTTGAGAAAGCTCCGACACACATAAAGCCTGCATGGCCAAGGCTTAACTCACCCAGATAACCTACACAGAGGTTTAATCCGATCGCTACAATCGAATATGTACAAAGCGGAACCAGCAGTCCCTGCATCAGACTCGACATGATTCCGGTCGATGCTAAGATCTGGACAATCACGAAAACAACAATCACCATTGCATATGTTATCAGCTGATCCTTTGTACCTTTTTTCATATTTTTAAAATCAAACATCTTCTTCATCTTCCCACCTACACTTTCTCATGGATCTGCTTACCGAGAATTCCAGTAGGCTTAACAAGCAATACAATGATAAGTACCGCAAAAACGATTGCATCGGATAACTGTGAGGAGATATACGCTCTTCCGAAGATCTCGATGATACCAAGTAAGATTCCTCCGACAAATGCACCCGGAATCGATCCGATACCGCCAAATACGGCTGCGGTAAATGCCTTGATACCCGGCATTGCTCCGGTGTATGGTGTTAAGGTCGGATATGCAGAACAAAGCAGAACACCTGCGATGGCTGCAAGGCCGGAACCGATTGCAAAAGTCAGGGAAATTGTTCCGTTTACATTGACACCCATAAGCTGTGCTGCATCCTTATCCTCGGATACTGCAAGCATTGCCTGACCGGCTTTTGTCTTTTTGATAAAGAGCATCAGTCCGATCATGATCACGATACATGCCACAACGGTAACTAAGGTTACACTTGAGATAACAAGCGATCCACCTGCTAACTTTAAGGATGGCAGTGTTACAACAGATGTAAAGGACTTCGTATCTGCACCAAAAATAAGTAATGCCACGTTCTGAAGCAGATAGCTGACACCGATTGCGGTAATTAAAACTGCCAGTGGAGAAGCCTTTCTTAATGGCTTGTATGCCACTTTTTCGATTACAACACCGAGAACTGTACAGACAACCACCGACAGGATCACACTGACGATTGGATGAAACTGCATTCCACTCATTGTTGTAAATACAACGTAACATCCGATCATGATGACATCACCATGTGCAAAGTTTAACATCTTAGCGATTCCGTATACCATCGTATAACCAAGTGCGATGATCGCATAGATGCTGCCAAGGCTGATGCCATTGATTAAATTCGATATGAAGCTCATACCAACACCTCTTGCTTTCTTTTATTCTTCTGCTGTAAGCATTTCAAACCATATAATATCATGTTCTTATACAATTTAAAACACCTGCATTCTTTTCAAAAATGGGACTGCCCTCATACGGACAGTCCCTCCTATCCGGACTTTTGTCTGGAATTACATACCTACATAAGCACCGTTTTCGATTTTCACTGCCTTAGGCTGTTTGCTGACTTCACCGGTCTCGCTCCATGTAAGACCTTCGTCACCACCGGTAAGACCCTGAACGTTGATCTCCGGCATTGCTGCTTTTAATGCATCACAGATATCAGATACACTCATATTCGGTTTGATGTCAGCCTTTTCTGCTGCTGCCTTGATCGTGTAGATTGCATCGTATGCATCTGCCGCGAACTGGTTTGGTGTATCTTTGTATTCATCCTTATATGTACTTACGAACTTTGTGGTTGCATCATCTGTTGCATCTGCTGCGAACGGAGTCAGTAACATTAAGCCTTCTGCTAAGGATGTATCAAAGTTCTCTACAGAAAGGATACCATCCATACCATCACAACCGAAGAACTCAGGATCATATCCCATAGTATCTGCCTGTTTTAAGATGATAGAAGCCTCTGTGTAATAGATCGGAAGGAATACAAGGTCTGCACCTGCATCCTGTGCCTTCTTTAACTGTGTAGAGAAATCCGTCTTGGAATCTGCGGTAAAGGCTTCTTCTGCAACCACTTCAAAGTCCTGATTATCTGCTTCTGCAACGAACTTCTCTTCGATACCGGAAGAGTAAACATCGGAACTATCGTAGATGATAGCGACCTTCTTTGCTAACTTGTTCTCACCAATGTACTGTGCAGATGCTGTACCCTGGTTCGGGTCTGTAAAGCAGATCTGGAATACATTCCCATTTGCAATAACATCGGTAGAGGATGCGGATGGTGTTACCTCAAACAGGTTATCTGCTGCTGTCTTATCTACAACAGCTACACAAGGAGCGGTTGTTACAGTTCCCATAAGGATCTGCATACCCCAGTCCTTTAAGGTATTGTAAGCATTTACAGACTTCTCTGCATCATGCTGGTCATCCTCGAACTTATACTCGATCTTGTATCCGTTGATACCACCTGCTTCATTGATCTCATCGATTGCGATCTGTGCACCGTTTTTAACGGCTGTTCCGTAAATTGCTTCTGCTCCTGTTGTAGGTCCGATTCCACCGATATAGAATACGTCTTCTTTCTTAGAAGATGATCCACATCCTGCCAGAGTAGAAACTGCCATGGCAGCTGCTAATAAAATACTGACTGCTTTTTTCATAATTTTTTCCTCATTTCTGCACACATAATTTGTATTAGATACCTAGCAGGCTTTGTGCCAGGTGCGCGCCGGCACAACCCCGTGTGTGAAGTTCTTCACACTTAATATTGAAAAAAGACGTTCTTAGCCTATCCAGAACGCCTTTATTCCTTGTGCTTATATTACTACACGAAAAAAGTAAAATCAATACTCCTTTTTCGATCCAGGCAGCGTATTTTCTTCTTCTTTCCACTCCTTTATCACATTAAAGTGTTAAATTCCCCTTGATTTTTCTAGGTTGATATATTTTAATATATAACCACAAGTTATATTATTTATTCCAAACTGATATAGCAATCTTGCTAAAACTGCTCGTAGATAAAGGCCGGTGCACCGGAATCCCTGGTCACCATGAAGTATAACCAGAGTCCGAGCAGAATCAGATAAAAGAAGATCACCTTTCCGAAAAACACAGCCCGTTCCTTATTTTTCACTTTCGTGATAAAACTCATAAATCTTTTCATTGATGTTCACCAGTCCTTTCAAGCCGGGATGCGAACCATCCTCGAAGCTGTATGGTGCATACTCTTCATCCGAAAGATCCAGATAGGATGCACCGTATTTTTCTGCAACTGCTTTTGTCTTATCATAGATAGCCTGACGCTTTGTGCTATCGTACCCTGTCTCATCATACCAGCAGCCATTAAATGGAAGCATCACAACAAGTGGCTGTATCTTCTGCTGCTTACAGATCTTCAAAAAGCAGGTAAGATCTTTCGCTTCGGCTGAATCCGCCTTATAGTCCGGCTTTCGGATCTGTCCCTCTTCTGCCAATGACTGATACTTCTTCTTATAGACCGCATCATACATGCCATATGGGTTATGACCGGCGTATTTTTCTCCCTTCTTTTCTGCCTTTGCCCAGAGTTTTCCCCACTCTAATGGGTCAATGCTTAACTCCTTGCCGGTTTCCTCCTGTCCTGGGATACCGGCAAGTGTCATCTTTGCAAGAAGTCTTGTTTTTGACTTTTCACGGATCAGACCAGTATGCAGATCCTTACGCAGGATCTGATCCGCTGTCAGTTTTTCCCCCATATACCAGTCCACATCCTGTATGATCCGCTGATGCATCAGCTCCTGATTTTTTGTCAGCTTTTTGACACGCTTTATCACATACTGTTTTGTCTTATCCGAGATATACGGATTCTTTAAAAAACTGATAAAATTACTCTCCGAAAACGAATTGCCAAAGGCGGATGCTGTCACGCCCTTTTTCTTATACCACTGCGGTGATACAAGAAGCACTACCTTTTTCCCGGATAATTCCTCCGGCATCGAACCTGCGGTGATCGCAGCGATCAGACTCTGATAGCCTGCCTGTCCGACAAATACCGGCTTCATATCTGCATCCTGAAAGATCGTATCTGCGTGAAACCCACTCTTTTGACCATGCTTTAATTCCGAAGAGCCAAGGATCAGCAGGCTGTCTTTTTCCTGCATCAGCTTCCTTAAGCCCTCATTACTGTTAAACTTTGCCTGTTCGACCCACGTACCATACCGCAGATTGTAGGATGGCAGATGTGTATTGACATAGACATGCATACACACAACGGTCACTCCAAACAGCACGAGTGCCGCGAGAAATGCTTTGATACTCTTCATGCTTCACCTCTATGCGCGGCTTTTTACCAGTGCAATTATCTTTGCCGGTGTGTTCATATCATCTCTTGTCACCTCAGATGGTGCGATCACGATCCCAAGCTCCTGCTCGATCTTCACTAACAGTTCTGCAAAGCCGAGGGAATCCAAAAGATCCTCTTCGAACAGATCCATATCCATGTCTTCTCTTACTACATCATCCTCACAGACTTCCTCTAAAATATCTAACAGCTTTTCTTCCATTTTCTCTTCCTCTTTCTTTCACGTTTTCTATTTTCTGCTAATCATTCTCATAACCCATATCTGATTCCCTTTAAACTGCGATCAGATGTCCCGAAAAGATCAAAAATCCAAGCATCACCAGATTGATCGTGACTGCCCAGGATGCGATCCGGTACCATCTCTTTTTCTTATTCCGCTTATAGAACTTCGACTTCTTCTGATAGATCTCCGTACCCGCAAGCAGTACGCCATGATAAAGACCATATAATATGTAATGCCATGTCAATCCATGCCAGAAGCCCATGACAAGCATATTGACCAAAAAGCCCACGGATGCCCCGCTAAGCCTTGTCTTAAACCATTTATGCTTCATCGAGAGCATGACAAACCGCGAAAAGACAAAGTCCCGAAACCACTCCGATAACGAAATATGCCATCTCGCCCAGAAGTCCTTCATATCTGTCGCAAGGAATGGCCTGTTAAAGTTCTCCGGCACACAGATTCCAAGCATATAACCGGTTCCGATTGCCATCAGGCTGTATCCGGCAAAATCGAAGAACATATAAAATCCATATACATACGCATACCCTGCCATCATAGGAACAGTCGGAAGTGTCAGCTTCTGTAACAGCTTATAAAACAGATCCGCAAGAACCATCTTATATGCCAGACCGAGCATGAACTTTTCTAATCCCCGTCCAAACAGTTCCAGATACTCTGCCCTCTGATAGACCTTATGGAAATCCTCCGTAAACCGCCTGCTCCGATCGATCGGTCCGCAGCTGAAGGTCGGAAAGAACAGTAAAAATCCTGCAAAATCAAGCACTCCGACCTCGGTAATGACACCATCATACATCTCTATGATGATCTGTACCACCCGGAAAGTCAGGTAAGAGATCCCGGTAAAGCCAAACCAGTTCATCTCTGCAAGCGGCTTTGTTTCACAGAGCTTACATAAGACCAGCGGCAGAATACTAAGCAGTACAAACAGCCGGTACCTCCATGCACTTCTTCCATGGATCTGCCGTATCCTTGCATAGAGCTGCACCAACAGCAGTTCCAGGGCAAAGTATATGACAAAATAGATCAGTGTCTCCGGTGTCTTGCTTAAGATCACCACTACAACACCGACAGATGCCAGCAGATCCAGCCACCGCAGGGAGCGCTCCATACAGCCGATCACCAGTGCAGTAAGTACAATTCCGGTCAGTAGCACAAAAAATGGCGTGCCGCTAAAAAAACTCATGATACCAGTCCTCCCAGATACTTCCTGTCTGCCTTACCATGGTTGTTCATTGGAATGGTATCCAGATAACGCACTTTTTTCGGTATCATATAAGAAGGCAAAAACTGTTTTAATCCCTCTTTGATCCCCTTTGCAAATTCGTGATCGGACTGTCCTCCCTTTGTTCCGGTCACAAAAGCGGTCAGGCTGTATACCTTTCCTTCCTTTACGTTCGGGATCACCACCGCATGGTCGATCTGCGGAAGTCTGACCATATTATTCTCAATATCCTCGATCTCGATCCGGTAGCCATGCAGCTTCACCTGAAGATCAATCCTTCCATTATAATAGAGCTGGCCATCGATCAGATAACCGGCATCCCCGGTCTTGTATGCTCTCCAGTTTTTTCCTCCCCGCTCACAGGTCAGAAAAGACTTCTTCGTAAGATCCTCTCTTCCGTAATATCCCACACTTACGGTATCACCGATAATGACGATCTCTCCCTGTGTTCCTTCCGCTACGCTGTTTCCGTTTTCATCCCAGATCTCTAACCATGTGCCCGGCTTCGCGCTTCCGACCGGAAGTGACTTTCCTCCTGCCACGGTATCTGCCAATAGTCCATCTGTGATCTCGACATCCGATACCGCAACGGTCGACTCTGTCGGTCCATAGGTATTGATGATCTTTGCATCCGGGAAACGTGCCCTTAAGTTCTCTGCCGTTGCCGTGGTAAGCACCTCTCCACAAAATAAGAATACACGAAGTTCCGGTAACAGTTCCTTCGAAAACTTCTTATCCGACAGACACATATCTGCAAAGGACGGTGTTGATACCCATATATGAAGTCCGCTTTCTGCGAAAAATGCAAACATCTTCGCATAATCCCCCTGCATTTCCTTTGTCATGGTATAAAGTGTTCCTCCACTGGCAAGCGAAGTATACAGATCCATAACAGACAGATCGAAGGAAAACGGTGCCTGATTCATAAAATGTGCCCCTTCTTTTTCCTTACTTGTACTGCCTAAATTTACCGACCAGTCCAGATAATGATTCAGACAATCCGTCGTGATCTGAACGCCCTTTGGTTTTCCGGTACTTCCCGATGTAAATATAATATAGAAAACATCTTCCGGTGATACCTGCCAGCTTCTGTCATAGGATCCGTTCTCTGTCTGAACGATTTCACGGATCTTATGTAATGTCACAATTCTTCCCGCATGTTCAGAAGCAACGACACTGACCTCACCCTCTACCGCAAAAATCAGGCTTGGATGCACGCTTTCGATCGTATCCCTGACACGGCTCTCCGGAATCGAAATATCCTGCGGACAATATGCCCTTCCTGCTTTTACACAGGCAAGGAAACAGACAATCATATATGGATTCTTATGTCCGTATACGATAACCGGTGTCGTTCCCTCCGGGTCGTTCTGCTTCATCCATACTGCAAGGCGGTCGGATGCCGCATCTAATTCACCATAGGTAAGCGATTCCTGCTCACTCTTTATTGCCATACGCTCCGATTTACTGACTGCTGTCTCGTGGATCTTATCTAGTATGTTCATTCTTTCATCTTCTTTCTGTCTTCTGTCATCATTTCTACAGCTTTGTTAAAGTGCATTATAGCACAATGATGGCAGAATATTCCTTTTCTTAACAAATCTTAATGATTCTTAAGATTTTCTATCTATGTCATATGAAAGTCATATCATCTGTTATTCCTCAACGGCAAAAAGGGCATCTGCTATATAACAGATGCCCTCGATATGTCTTGATTTTATTTTGTCATTTCACTTCAAAAATAGTGTGCTTTAGAAGTCTACCTCTGTGTCATAGTAGCAGCACTTGAGTAACTTCTCCATCTCTTCCTGACTCGGCTGACGCGGATTCGATCCGGTACATGCATCTAAGATGGCATTGGCTGCGATCTCAGGCAGCCGCTCTAAGAAGACCTCCTCCGGTACAAAACCCTGCTCAGCCGGATAGCTGTCTGCGCCGTAGTTCCTGATACAGTGTGGGATCTTAAGGTCATCATTCATCTTACGCAGGTACGCGATGAGCAGTTCTACCTTCTCATCCAGGCTGCTGCCGCCTAAGTTCATGAAGTCTGCGATCTCGCCGTAACGCTTCTTCGCTGTTTCATCCTTCGCATTGAATGCGATTACCTTCGGCAGATACATTGCGTTTGCTGCACCATGGATAATGTGTGCACCATAATCTGCAAATGCTGCGCCAGTCTTATGTGCCATCGAATGAACGATGCCAAGCAGTGCATTCGAGAATGCCATTCCTGCAAGACACTGCGCGTTATGCATGTTGTCACGCTTCTCCATATCACCGTTATAGGAACCTACCAGATCTCTCTGGATCATCTTGATTGCATGCAGTGCAAGCGGGTCGGTAAAGTCACAGTTCGCAGTGGATACATATGCCTCAATAGCATGTGTCATAGCATCCATTCCGGTATGTGCGACCAGCTTCTGCGGCATAGTCTCTGCCAGATCCGGATCAACGATTGCTACATCCGGTGTGATCTCAAAGTCTGCGATCGGGTACTTAATTCCCTTCTCATAATCGGTAATAATTGAAAATGCAGTTACTTCTGTTGCAGTTCCTGATGTCGAGGAGATTGCACAGAAGTGTGCTTTCTGGCGTAATCTTGGAATACCGAATACCTTACACATATCCTCGAATGTAATATCCGGATACTCATACTTAATCCACATTGCTTTGGCAGCATCGATCGGTGAGCCACCACCCATTGCAACGATCCAGTCAGGCTGGAATTCTTCCATTGCCTTTGCGCCCTTCATAACGGTCTCAACCGATGGGTCAGGCTCGATACCTTCAAACAGCTGAACCTCCATACCGGCTTCCTTCAGATACTGCTCTGCTTTATCTAAGAATCCGAAGCGTTTCATAGAACCGCCGCCAACACAGATCATAGCCTTTTTTCCCTGAAAAGACTTTAAAGCCTCTAATGCACCCTTGCCGTGGTACAAATCTCTTGGTAATGTAAATCTTGCCATTTCGCTACCTCCTAAACTATGTATTATAAGAATTATACCATACATTTTATTTTAGAACAGCTTTTTTATATATTTTTCACAAAGATTTTACATTTTCTGAAGAAGCTGCTCCATCCGGGCAGCATCTTCCTCTGTCACCTGTGCTCCACTGTAACGCGCCTTTTCATAGAGGTGTAAAAACTCCTCCTGTTCTTCCGGTGTCATTGCATAGAACCATGCCTTTTTTCCCTTAAGTTCTGCTTCGTGTTCTCTTAAAAACCGCAGCTGCTCCTTTGGTGTAAGATATTCCGGGGCATAGGAAGATCTGCCCCAGAAGTGGCGCATACTCCGCTTATACAGCCTGCGGATCCGTTTCGCCGGACTACGCCACGGACTACGCTCTCGCTTCTGCTCCTTTTTCCCTTGGACTGCCTTCGTGCGGATCGGCTCTGTATATTCTTCAATATCGTCTGCCGGCTTCTTTTTCTGATAGAAGAAACGATATGCCAGCACGAAGATACTGATCACCATAAACAGCAGCAATGCGACTGCAAGCAGAATGCCACCATAATAGATGATCTTATCAATGATCTTCCCAAGTTCTGAATCCGGTGCGGTCTGCAGCATGTCACCACCTGTCATGTGATCGATGCCCTGCTCCTTCTCCCATTCCGTTGCCCGGTTTTCCATGCCATCCGGAGCGAAAGACAACAGCCACTTTAAAAAGCTCCGGATCGCTTCTAATATCTTTCTGCCAACACCATCCGGCTGAAACATCGATGCGACCAGAAAGCAGATACCAAGCAACGCCCCATACGCAAGCGAGGTCAGACGGTTCATCGCACGCAGTCTGCCCAGATCCAGCTTCGTCGACGGTGCATGGTTCCTAATATACGTCTCTGCTTCAGTCAGATTCCGGTGTACCAGCATACAGATCATCACGCCCGCAAAGCACCAGTAGACAATGCCCTGTGCATCTACCTTTTTCGCATACACATCCAGTGCCCAGAAAAGTGCTAACAGAATCAGCTGATAGATGCCCGGCTTTTCCAGTAAGGACCAGCCCGGAAACAGCCGCACCAGCAGGGAAAATACAATCATAAGTATTGCTGCCGCCATAAAAAATGGCTTCGATGATGCCGCCCCAAGCCATCCGATCTGTATACTGCCAAGAGAGATTACTGCTGCAAACAGATGTCCCGCAAGCAGGATCAGGATTCTCCCTGCTGCCCTGCGCATCAGAACAAGCCACATCTGAAGCAGGATCAAAAAAAATGCAAAACCCATTCCCACATCTTCCATGCCAAGCATCGCAAGCAGGGATGCTCCGATCCCATAGAAAAAGAGGATCTGATTGATCATAATTACAATATCTGTCATATGCCACGCTCCATTACAAGATAATCGATCCGTACTTTATCCGTGCAGATCCGACTGATCTGTTCGGTCTTACCTTCCTCTTCCATATAACGCATCATCGATGCATGGATCGGTAACAGCCAGTTCTCCTGCCTGTCATCCGCTGCATACTGCGCATATGCCTTTGCAAGCTCATCCGTGGCATTCGTAGAGATCAGAATCGTTGTCAGACTGTTTTTTCTCTGCATGCTTTCTTTTTCTTCCAAAAGCAGTTCTGACATCTTACGGATCGTTCCTGTCGTCCGGATTCTTGCTAACTGGATCAGGCTTTTTTCGATATGCGGGATCCCTGCGCCCTCACCGGTACGGACTTCCTGACCGGATAATACATCCACACCATTGCTTACGATTGAAACCGGGATTCCCTGCCCGATAAAATCCTCTAACAGATTCCTTGTGATACGGATTCCTTCCTCCAGCAGCGCTTCATCCAAAAAGACCTCATCCTGCTGCACATCTAAAAAAATGCAGACCTGCTGGCTTGTTGTATCATAATACTGGTTGACCATCAGTTCGCCTGTCCGTGCTGAGGACTTCCAGTTGATACGGTGCATCGGATCTGTCGGTGCATATGCACGGATTCCCTTAAAGGCAAACGGATCTTCCATCAGGAACCGTCTGCTGATACATTCTCCATACAGCCGCTGAAACACGGCATCCACAGTGCCAAGACGTGATCTTGACGGATAGACCAGAAGGCTTGTCCCATTCTCCTGCTCCTGCAAATGTGTCCGGTTATAAAGCAAATCCGTAACCACCAGATCGATCTTATCTACAGTATAGTACCCCCGCTTTGCTGCCTTCACATGCAGGATTCGTGTCACGCGCTGATACGACATGACACAGATTCCGTCATTTCTGTACTGTCTGTCGGTACGCATTGCATTCCCCTGTTCGGTAAATTCCAGACTTCTGTCTAACTGATACTTGACGGTTAAGGTTAAAAGCGGCAGCAGCTTCCGGTTCTCAATCTGCTCCCTTATCGTGACCATATCTCCTTCATTTACCTGTCTTTGTCCGAATTCTACCTGTGCCGTCAGATGACGTGTCCAGCAAAGTGCATACAAAACTGTGATCAGATAGAAGGCAGCCGCCATGATCAAACATAAAATAATTAATGCCATCGCCTTCTCCTATACACGCTTTGTCCAGTCTTCCGTCGGTACTTCAACCTGCTGTAAAATCGCCTCGATCTGTTGTACAGCTGCCTGCATCCGATACATATTTCCATCTAATACGATACGATGTGCAAGTACCGGAACTGCCAGCTTTTTTACATCCTCCGGCACGACATAATCTCTTCCGGAAACCATCGCATATGCCTGTACCGCACGCATCAGTGCAAGTGCTCCCCTGACGCTTACCCCCACGCGGATCGCACTACTTTTTCTCGTACCGATACAGATATTCTGCAAATATTTTAAAAGCTCCGGGTGAATATAGACTTCATGGTACTGCTTTTGCATATGCACCAGCTCTTCTCTGGTCATTACTGCCCCGATCTCCTGAAGTGGTTCAGATCTCATATAACGCTGCAGGATTGCCTGCTCCTCCTCCTCTTCGATTGCTCCCATGGACAGCTTCATCAAAAAGCGGTCTAACTGTGCCTCCGGAAGCGGAAATGTTCCGGCTGTCTCAAGCGGATTCTGTGTTGCGATCACAAAAAACGGCTGTTCCAGTCCTCGTGTAACACCATCGATCGTCACCTGTTTTTCTTCCATGCACTCTAACAGGCTCGCCTGTGTACGCGGTGTCGCACGGTTGATCTCGTCTGCTAGCAATACATTTGTAAATACCGGTCCCGGATGAAATTCAAACGCATTGCTTTTCTGATTGAAAATGTTAAGTCCGGTTACATCGGACGGTAACAGATCCGGTGTCATCTGCACACGCGCATAGGATACGTCTAAGGAACGCGCCAGTGCTTTTGCAAGCATCGTCTTACCGGTTCCCGGCATATCCTCTAACAGCACATGGCCGCCTGCAACCATTGCCGTCAGCACCAGATCGATCACCTCACCTTTTCCGATGATGACCTTTTCCATATTTTCTTTTACCCTTGCTAATCCTGTCTCCATGTTATGCTTTCCCCCTGCATCTGACTTTTGTCGATTCTATTATTATACAGGATTTCGCAGGCAAATGATATATTCAAATGATATAACGAAAAAAATGTACAAATATGTTCCGCAAACACTTAAATCCCTCCTGCAAAAATCCCCCCCATTATGCATATTTTTCGACAATCTTCCACATCCTTACTGTGTAATATTTAGCATAAGGTGGTGATAAACATGAATATTCTGCATAATGAATCGATTCCTGTCGGTTTCGGCATGGGTCTTGCCATGAATCTTGATGCAATGGATCATTTTTCACGTCTGTCCGAAGCAGAGAAAGAAGAACTGCTGAACCGGGCAAGAGACGCCAGATCCAAGCATGATATGGACTGTATTATCGACGAACTCCGGTAATTTACAAACTATCGTCAACGGATAAGTAAAAAGAAGATATTACGAACAGGCTTGCTGTTTGTAATATCTTCTTTTGTCACTTAAGAAAGTCCTCGATCCTCTTTTGCCTCATCAATCGCTTTCCCGGATATTTCCCTGTTTTATATTCTCCCGGATGATCTGATCGGTCACTTCATACAGCTTCTTCGAACCAAGACTCGTCTTGCTCTGTCTGCCATATACCTGATCTGCATTCACCTGATGTTCCCTCCAGTCACCGCCGCCATTGCTGTTGTTTAACATCAGCGGCTGTAAATTGTCCATCGCATGTGCAAACTTTGATTCCGCAGTCTGGAATTCCTCGAACTCATCGAAAAGTCCGATCAATTCCTTTTTCTGATCCTCCGGCAGCAACGAGAAGATACGTTCCTTTGCTGCATCCTCTCTTGCCTTCTGTGTGGTCAGTCCCTTGGCATCATATGCATAGGTATCACCCGCATCGATCTCTACGATGTCATGGATCAGACACATCAGCATAACCTTGCCGATGTCAACTTCTTCATTCGAATACTCTCGTAACAGATATGCCATGATCGCCATATGCCAGGCATGCTCCGCATCATTTTCCCGTCTGCCATGTCCGGATAAATGTGTCTGTCTTAAGATATTCTTCTCCTTGTCAATCTCTAATGCAAATGCAAGCTGTTTTTCTAATCGTTCATCCATATTCATCACTATGCCTTCTTTATTTTACGACTATCTTGATCTTTTTCGTTGCTTTTCCATAGGTTGATATTTCTTTTGCCGTTACCGTTATCTCATAGATACCGGCTTTCGCACCCTTTTTCACCGTGATCTTTCCCTTGCTGCTTACCGTTACATACTTCCGGTTTCCTTTGGTCAGCTTATAACTGCGGGCTGTTTTTGCTTTCGCATTGATATGATAGGTTCTTGCCTTTTTCATAAGGTCACGCTTCTTGAGTGTAACCTGCTTCGATACCCGCTTATCTACAGTGATCGTCTGCTTCTTTAATTTTGCAAGCGTCTGTTTCTTCGTCTTTTTACATACCTTGCAGGTAAATACCTTCTCGCCCTTTTTGCTAAGCGTAGGCTTTTTCGTAATCTTTCCAGAATCGTATGTGTGCTTTCCGGTTGCTTTTACAACCTTCTGCGCCTTTATGACTTTCTTACAGACCGCGCAGTGGCTTCCCTCTGTCTTACCGCTCTTATTGCAGGTTGCTTTTACCGCCTTGTCCGTCACTACGGTATGACCCTTTGCCGGGATATAACGGCCTTTCTGCAAAACAGCATTACAGCCCGGACAATACAGACTTTCCGATGTGCCGGCTGTCGTACAGGTTGCGGCAACTCCGCCCTTTTCTACACCTGTCTGATGTGAGACCCTAATGGGGATCTGGTAGCTTTTTCCCTGCACTGTCAGGACCAGGTCACATGTTCCTGGCTTTTTCGCAACGATTCCATTCTGATTGCTCGTCGCACAGTCTTCCGCCGTCACTTTGCCATCCGTATACAGCCCGACCTGATAACCCTCGAGCGGAACCGTAAAATACGATCTCGTACTACAGCTTCCATTCAGATTGAAGGTACTTTTGATC
>OBLI01000457.1_pt1 | contig 43167 bp, 35 predicted proteins | sample 1519701 | NCBI WGS metagenome assembly OBLI01 (sample SAMEA3663005, study PRJEB22513) | pig gut metagenome | biome: pig gut; feature: pig-associated habitat; material: faeces | place: France | collected 2012
GGCCAGTACCGTGGCCCTGCGCAACGGCATGTCCCAGCGTCTGCTCTTCCAGCAGCTGAAAGAGATCCGGCAAACGGTGCAGATCCCGATCATTTTGATGGGCTATCTGAACCCCATCATGCAATATGGCTTCGAGGCCTTCTGCCAAAGCTGTGCCGAGGTGGGTGTGGATGGCATGATCATTCCCGACCTGCCCTATGCAGACTATATAGCCGACTACAAGGCGATCGCCGATCGGTATGACTTGAAGATGATCATGTTGATTACCCCAGAGACCTCTGAGGAGCGCATCCGCCTGATTGACGCACACACCAGCGGATTTATCTACATGGTGTCAAGTGCGGCCACGACAGGTGCCCAGCAGAGTTTCAACGAGCAGAAGCAGGCCTATTTCCGTCGCATCAACTCCATGAACCTGCGCAACCCTCGTTTGGTCGGTTTCGGCATCAGCAACAAAGCCACCTTCGAGGCCGCTGCGGCCAACTCCTCCGGTGCCATCATCGGCAGCAAGTTCGTGCAGCTGCTGAAGAGTGAGCCGACCATTGCCGGTGCGGTGGATCAATTGTTAGCTGCGCTGAAGCAGTGAAATAGCATAGCTCATAGCTGTAAAAAGTATTGCCCATAGCGATGAAAAACATTGCCGATCGTGTCAGGAAACATTGCCGATCGCTCTGGAAAACATTGCCGATCGTTTTTTGAGCCATTGCCCATGGTTTATCACGACCATGGGCAATGTTTGTCTCTTCAATGGGCAATGAAATTTACGCCCTTCTCCACAAAAAACGCAAGCAAGGTTGGCTTTTGCGTTCTGTTTGTACTATCTTTGTCCCCACAAACTAAAAAATAGAAAGACAAAACAGAAATTAGAGAAACAACATAACATAGTATAATCATAGCGTTTGCTATTTATTCGAGATACTCCGAAAACTTGGCCGTTAGAGGATAGTAATCTAATCGAATAAGTTCGTGAACGTCCGCGTTATTGCGTGGGCAGAACTTATCATTAGATTACGGGTCAGGCCAAGTACCTCGGAGTTCAGATAAGAGAAGCCCACGCTTCTTTTTTATCCGTAACTCATAGAGGCACTTGCGCCTTTCCGACCCTAATCAGCTGGGCAAAGACTGGCTGGGGTTATTATTCCATGCGTGATGCTGTGGACAACTATCTGGAATCATGTGGCGCAAACCGCCCCTCCATCGGTGGCGAAGAGACCATTCTCGCACACAGAAAAATAGCAGCCAACCGACTTGCGATTGACTGCATATATGCTTTGTCCAAAAAGGAACTATTCAAAGTGGACGGGGAGCTGGAGGGGATTATTAACAACGTGCCGAGGCAAGGATTGAGAAGATAAGTAAATCGGATTTTGAAAAGCAACAATACTTGGCTTATACGCATTGATGTGATAAATGCAATTGGGATATTATCTTCTTAATAATATATACCCATTAGTGAATGACCATCGTCAAGTAGAGATAACGTCTCATAATATTTATTCTATCTGAACAATAATTCTTAATTCCCAAATTTAGAATAGAATATTTCAGAAAAACTATTCACTTATTTCATATGTAAGAAGCCTAAACTCAACTTTGAACTTATTATCATGATAACCGTCTGATTTGTAATACATCCAATTTTGATCTTGGTCAAAACTACGTATTTTAATCCTTTTCGCTAATCCGACAGGTATCATAATTTCTTCATCAACAATCTGATAGTCTAAAACTTCACCACTCATCGTTTTGTAAATAACAACCCCTACAATAGCAGTTATATCATCATTTGTATTATTTCTTAAAGTTAAAAATTCGTAAAATTCAGAGCCGTTTTTCTCAAAATATGTAAGGCTAATTGCTTCCTCGTTTGCTATCTTAATCTTTGACGCATCTGATGATGTAGCAGAATGATAATCTGTACATTTAGTTAAATACTTAATTGGTACGGCAAAATTAAGATTTTGGCTATTTTTAAATGTAAATGTAGATACACCAATAACAAGACCTTTTTCATTGAGTACAGGACCACCACTATTTCCAGAACTTATCGGTGCGGTTATCTGCAGATATTCTATATCATTATTCAGTCTTCTACCGGAGAGAATTCCATCGGAAATAGTTCCTTCCAAACCTCTCGGATTACCGATTGTATAAATTTTCGTACCGATTTTTTCATTACTCAAGGAGTCTATTCTCAAAAAAGGAAAACTATCCTTTGTTTTTATTATCGCTAAATCATAATCACATGAGGCCTTTACTACTTTTGCACCTCTATATATTTCATCCTTCCCCGACAACTTAAACTCAATATTATCAGCGCCCTCAATGCAATGATAGTTTGTTATGATTGTGTTTTCTTCAATGAAAAAACCAGAACCTTGTGAAAAAGGAATACCATCTTTGTAGCTAATAATCATAGCCACTTTACTAACAGCTTTTTTATAGATGTCTTCTGCTGACAAAACTGTGTCTTGTGAAGCCTTGTCCTTATCATTCTGTTTCACTTGTGTGTTAGAGCAGCTATTTCCTATAAGAACAAGCAAAATACCGAACACTAAAAATACAAACTTTTTCATAACTCTACTTTGGGACTATTATGTTAAATTCAATCTATCCTTGTTTGTTTTCACAATTATTTCATCATTGAAATCAAAAAGATAAGGTGATTTGTATGTCTTTATACCATTAAAAATATTCTTTGTCTCTGCATTCTCCCAATTGTCAAAATGTCCTTTTGTCAATCGTAACAGTTCTGCAAGGCACTTTTCTGAAAAGCACACTCTATTATCTTTAAGGAATAAATCTTTTAGATATCCAGAGTCATATCTTATAATTTGGCGTATTGTATGATTTACATGCTCCTTTCTGTTTATAAAAGGTATAATGTCATCTATTTCAAAAATCATAGTCAATCTATTTTTATTATTATGAAATGTCATTTAACAAGTCTTTAGGAGTAACAGAAAGAACTTCCGCAATCTTGTGTAATTGTTCAAGTGAAGGTTGCTGTCTATTGCTACAATAGGCATTTACTGTACTAAAACTTTTTCCAAGGATTTCTGCCAATTGAGTTTGGGAGATTCCTTTTTCCACAAGAACCAATTTAATTCTATTCAGTTTCATATTTGACTGTTTTTCGTGCAAAGGTAACAAGAAATCTCCACTAAACCGCTTAAAATTCACGCTATTTTCATAAATGAGGCCATTTTGGATAAAATATATGGCAAACCAACAGAAAAGATGCCAAAATAGTATCTCCATGTACGACATGTAACAATATGGGAACATTTCTAATTACAATAGAACCAGACCTTATCATTTTCAATTAAATATCCTACACCTTTCACATTCTCTATGGAAAATGCAAAGTGCACACTCATTTAGGAGAAAAACAATTCATAACATTGGAACGACCTCTTCTTGAAGAAGATTGCAATACTTTCATTAGGTATAATGAATCTATTAATATCTTGCACAAAGTAAAAAATAAGACTACTACTTCTTTACAAAATCTTGTCAGTCCCCAAACTCCATTTGGTTTTGTCACCAGCTTTAAAGGAGCTAAACAAAAAAACTCAAATCGTGATATTCCAATATTTATTAGTGGAGGTTATGGATATGTAGATAGAAACACAGTATTAAAGGGTTCTGATCTAATTGATATTTATAAAGTCTTTATTCCCAAAGCAGGAAGCGGAAGTGATTCTTTTCCTCATTCCATTTTAGGAGAACCATTTATTGGGGAACCAGGCACAATTTGTAATCAGACATATTTAGTAATTGGTCCCTTAAAATCAAAACAACATTGCATCAACTTGATATCCTATATTAAGACTAAGTTCTTTCGATTCATGGTCATGCTGAAGAAAAACACACAAGACGCAATGAGAGGAGTATATCAATTCGTCCCCCTCCAAGACTTCAACGAGCCATGGACAGACGAAAAGCTATACAAGAAATATGGATTAACTGAGGAAGAGATCGCTTTCATCGAAAGCATGATTCGCCCGATGGAATGATCACGCTGCACGCAGCGTCCCTACAACAAAGGCTCATCCCGATCGTATCAACCGACACGTTCTTTGACATAAATTGCTTCATTTATGTTTTTGGGACGTGCCATAACAACAATAGATTATGGCAACGAACAATAGTAACGAATTTTTCCCCGGTCGCCCAGAGGCGAGACCGATGATCTATGCCTACGAAGACCAAACCTATCCCGGCTTGTTGAAGGTAGGCTATACCACGATAGAGGTAGCACGCCGAGTAGCCCAGCAATACCCGACGTTACGCCCCGGACAACTCCCCTATCGGATTGTGTTTCAAGCGAACGCCATGCGAAATGATGGATCCACCTTCACCGACCATGCTGTGCACTGCCTATTGCGCAAACGCTTCGCCAACCCGAGGGGAGAATGGTTTCGCTGCACGGTTGACGACGTGAAAGCCGCTGTGCTGGCCGTCAAGGAGCGCCAAGCGATAGATACACAACGCACGGAGACGTTCGGTATGCGTCCGGAACAGGCGGCTGCCGTAGAACGCACCGCCACCTACTTCGAACGACAGACCCAAGAGAATCCGAACCGTACACCCCACTTCCTTTGGAACTGCAAGATGCGCTTCGGAAAAACGTTCGCCACCTATCAACTGGCTCGACGCATGGGCTGGAAACGACTGTTGGTCTTGACCTTCAAACCCGCCGTAGAGAACGCTTGGGAGGAGGATCTGCGTACGCATCGAGATTTCGAAGGCTGGCAATTCATCTCGCACAACAACGGATTAACGCCTGAGCAGATGGATCGCAACCGCCCGATCGTCTGTTTCGGCTCTTTCCAAGATTTCTTAGGGCGTAATCGGCAAACGGGTGGCATCAAGACGCGCAACGAGTGGGTACACCTGATGAATTGGGATTGCGTCGTGCTGGATGAGTATCATTATGGTGCTTGGCGAGAGAGTGCCAAGGAGCTGTTTGAGCAAGAGGATCGACGGGAGCAGGCCGAGGCACAGGGTGAAGGACTGGACTATTTCGACGAGGGGATCATGCCGATCACCACGGGAGCCTATCTTTACCTCTCCGGCACGCCCTTCCGTGCGCTCAAAACGGGAGATTTCATCGAAGAGGAGATCTACAACTGGACCTACGGAGACGAACAGCGAGCCAAAGAGCTATGGGAGGGCGACAACAATCCCTACGCTGCCCTGCCTCGCATGGTGATGATGACCTATCAGCTGCCCGACACGCTACGAGCCGTGGCCCGAGCCGGAGAGTTTGATGAGTTTGATCTCAACCTTTTCTTCGCAGCCCGAGGACAGGGCAAGGAGGCTGTTTTCGCCTATCCAGACGAGGTGCAGAAGTGGCTCGACCTGATCAGAGGAGCCTTCAGTGAACAGATTACCTCCGACCTGAAACTACGCACGGAACGTCCACCCATGCCGTTCAGCCATGCGCCCTTATTACGGGTGTTGAGCCATACGCTTTGGTTCCTCCCCTCCGTTTCGGCCTGTTACGCCATGCGTAATCTATTGGCGGAGCGGCAAAACAATTTCTATCACAGCTATCGGGTGATTGTAGCCGCCGGAGCGGAGGCGGGTATCGGGATGGCAGCCTTGCCTCCGGTCTTGCAAGCGATGGACGATCCACTGCATACCCGCACAATCACCTTGACCTGTGGTAAACTAACCACGGGTGTCAGTGTCAAACCATGGACAGGCATCTTCATGCTGCGCAACACCAGTAGCCCGGAGACCTATTTCCAAGCGGCCTTTCGGGTACAAACGCCTTGGACCTTGCAGAACCCAGACGGGTTATCACCCAACCAAACCACGATTCTTAAACCGGAATGCTATGTTTTCGACTTCGCTCCCGACCGAGCGCTCCGTCAGATAGCCGATTACAGCAGCAATCTGAACCTCGATGAGACAAATCCGGAGAAGAAGGTAGAAGAGTTCATCCATTTCCTGCCGGTCTTAGCTTACGATGGCAGCTCAATGAAACAGTTGGATGCTGTCGGAATCTTAGACATGGCCATGAGCGGCACCAGTGCCACCCTATTGGCGCGCCGTTGGGAAAGCGCCCTTTTGGTGAATGTCGATAACGCTACCCTGCGCCGACTGATGGCCAACACGGAGGCGATGAATGCCCTGATGCGCATCGAGGGTTTCCGCAACCTGAATCAAGACATCGAGACCATCATCAACAAAAGCGAGGCAGTCAAAAAGGCACGCCGAGAGGCCAATGACGGTGAGCTGAGCAAGAAACAGAAGAAGGAGCTCACCGAAGAGGAGAAGGAATATAAAAGTGTGCGCAAACAAATTCAGGAAAAGCTGATCAAGTTCGCCACCCGAGTGCCTATCTTCATGTATCTGACCGATTACCGAGAACGCTGCCTGCACGACGTGATCACCCAGTTAGAGCCAGGTCTCTTCCAGAAGGTGACGGGCTTGACCTTGAAAGATTTTGAGCTGTTGGTCTCTTTAGGGGTGTTCAATGCCCCCTTAATGAACGATGCGATCTACAAGTTCAAGCGTTATGAAGATGCCAGCTTGGAATATGTCGGCATCAACCGCCATGCCGGGGAAGCTGTCGGCCTGTTCGACACCGTGCTCTCCTCCAGCGATTATCAACGAAAATTACATCCCTCTCCACTTGCCTGATTCAAGAAGAATAGCGTACTTTGCCGCTAAAGATCCAGCAGCATGAGCGACAAGCCCTACATCATCATGGAGACCTCCAATTTCCCCACTGAACCTATGGTAGCGTCCATGGGCGACCAGCTGATGTTGCACGATAACTTAGAGAGCACCATTCCGTGGGAAAACAGAGAGGTGACCGGCAGTATTGGAAAGCGCATTAAACTGCTGAACACCATGACACTCTTTTTCTGTCTGGGAGGAGAGGTCTATCTGACGCAAGGTTCGGAGCGGATTGTCATGCATTCGGGTGATGTCATCTTCAGTAAAAGTGGCCTGTTCGGTAAAGTGGAGTCGATGAGCCATGACCTGCGCTACGTGTTGCTCATCCTAAACGAGAAGTTCTTCTTTCCGCTACTCAATACGCTCGATATGGCGGCTTTACACAGGCGACTCACCACCTCTCCCATCTGCACCCCGCCTGCGGCGATTAGAGCCGAATGCCTTGCGCTCTACAAGCTGCTCAAGGAGCGGTTGAACCGTCGTTCCCAAGAGGAGCTACAAGAGCCGATCGTAAAAGGCTATTTGCAAACCCTCATCTTCATTGTCTATTCGCAGTACCTTTTGGATTTAAGGCAGGAAGAGAAACCTCAGCAAAATCGGCAACAAGACCTATTTAACCGCTTCGTACAGCTCTTGCAACAAGACTTCATACGGGAACGGAACGTAAACTACTATGCCAACCAGCTCTGCGTCACGCCACGCTACCTCTCACGCATCATCCACGAGGTGAGCGGACATTTCGCCAGCGAGCATATCGACCTCTTTGTCCTTGCCGAAGCCAAACAACTCATCCGAAGCAAGCTATATACGATCTTGGAAATATCGGAGCGGCTGAATTTCAGCAGTGCCTCACTCTTCAGCCGCTACTTTAAAAAGCGTACAGGATACACGCCTAAGGAATACCAAGAGCTGGAATAACGAAACCGTTATTTCACTACTACCCTCACCTTTCCCAAGTTCGCAATCCGGGTATAGGTAGTCTCCGCGTCACCATTGCGCTCAGAATAGACACGAACCGTAGGGAAATAGGTGCCCGCGGTGGTATAGGTAACCGTTGTGTCGAACTCCACACGGGAGCCATCCGCACTGAATTGTGCTTGCGCAAGATCAACAGGCTCGCTGAACGTCGTCCCTTCTATGCACCACTCCGCCTTCACGATGCGTCCCGTATGGACCGGACACTCCGCCACGACATGAATCGAAACCGGGGTCCCAGGTGCCACCTCCACACGTTGTTGGCCTGCGATGGAGGCAGTGACAGCCGGTTGGATGCCACCACGACTTGCCCCATTCGCCGACATCACTACCTGTCCCTCCTCGATCCGATAATCTGTTGTCGGCGAAGGAGCTATGCCACGTTCCACCCAATCGCTCAGATCGAGCAGGGCTTGGCCAAGTGTCGAGACATAAGAGACGGTTTCTCGGGGATCTTCCAATGCGCCATCACTGTGTGTCGCCCGATCGGTGTACCACAGGCGGAAGTTGTCATCGATTTTGTCGCACAGATGGTTACGCACCTTATTCCGGTACCAGTCACCTTGCCAAGCGAAAGCCTCCCGATCCCAGACGGAACAGCAAAGAATGACCTTGCACTTGATGTTACCATCGAATTGACAACCAGCGGCTCCCAACGAGATCAACGGACCTACTAAGAACGGACGCTGCGGATAGATAGGCTGGTTATCAATGCCACGGAACTGATTCCAACCGTAATAGTCCGGAGTAGGCACCTGATGCCGGTGATAGGTCTCTACGGCCAAGAAGTCGGAGTTATCCACCTGCACGGAATCTCCCGCATGCAAATAGGTAAGTCGTTGGGGTGCGTTCACATCGGCCAACACCACATAATTTCCCTCTACACGACTCACCTGCAACCGTTCACCATTCTTCAAGATGATGAGATCACCACCCAGCGTGTGCATCTCCAAGGAGTGATCGATCTCGTAAGCCACCGGCTTGCCCGGTATATCCGAGCCCATGCTTGCCCAAGCCCGGTCGGCAGTGCCCCGCTCCGCTTCTGACTTCGCCTGTACTAAGCCCAGCTGTTCCGCCTCCTGTTGCCCGATGATCCGGCGTACGATCGACTTCACCTGCACCCGGTCGCGCGCCAACGAAGCCGGATTGTCGTAGCCAAGATAGCCCGGCTTATGCCAAAAATCCTTCCTGAAATAGTCCGTATCCATCTTTACCAAGGTCTGATAGAGCGTAACAAAGCCATGCACATCCATGAATCGCCATCCCGACCAACTCTTGATGGGGAAACCCATTCGTGTCACCTCTTGAAGAACCTGCCGCTGTTCGGCGGTCAATGTGCGATAAGGATCACCACTCCCTCCCGGCATCAAGGCATCGGCGATGTCATCCAGTTTGTCTCGCAGCACCCGAAGCCCATACATACGTGCGGAAAACACGTTGGGGATCGCATTGTCTGAACCCAGTACAAAAGGTACAGCACCATCCCACACGCCTTCGGTATGCTCTATGCCACCCACCGTGCGGTACGCGCCACCACTACCTCCATAGCAATAGCCATAGGGACGTTCACAGCCATAGATCAATTGAGCGATGTGCCGGGAAAGCTCCGCACAGGCGGCATTGGCCCTGAACGCACCGATAGTGGCTTCACGCCTTGTGCTTTCATCCGAAAAATCAAGTTTACCACCTTCGTTGGTCTCCACGAAATAGGCTCCATGGCTGATACTGAATCCGATCGGGTTCTCGGCTTCGGGATAGTTTAGGGCTGCCGTCTCGCTATCGGGAAATGGCGTGATGTATTGAAAGAAGCGTCCGGTAAAATCCTTTTTCTCCAAAGGCATATAAAGCGAGAAGCGTGTGCCGTCGCTAAATCCTCCGTGGATGTAACGGCAACGGGCCGGTTTCTCGATCGTCTTGTCCACGTCGATAAACGGATGCTTGAACACCGTGTCCTGACATACGAAATCCAGTTTCGCCCCTTTCAAGTTCTTTCCGTCCGCATAGCTACCGACAGACAACAGGGCGGCAATAATGATCAATGAAATTCTTTGCATGGTATCTATTATTAATGAATTTGCTGCTTGCAAAGAAAACGCATCCGGCTGACAACCGCATTGTCAATTCGGTCACGAACCTGTACTTCTGGTACACATCCCTTGAAAAAGCGACTGTTTTTGTTGGTAAGTCACAGAGAATATGTATTTTTGCGTTGGAATGTAAGAGAAAGGATAACTATGACCACGTTGGCTATTAAACAGAATCAGACAAAATTGCTGGATGAGTTGGTAGAGCTTATCCCTAACTATGATGGAATTGAGGTGATTCATATCCTTCAATCGGCTATCGCTGATATCCGCAAATGCAAACGGGCAACCTCATCCAGTAAAGTTAAGGAGACAAGCGAGTTTGCTCCTGGAATCTCCTCGCTAATCGGCATTGTACCAACCTTCTCGCAAGAAGAATTGGCTAAAGATGAACGACTGAGTCACATCCTATCGCATTAATATCACCATGCAAAAAGTTTTTCTCGACACCAATATTATTCTTGATCTAATCCAAAAGCGAGAAGGGTTTGAATTAGCTGCTCTAATTCTTCAACGGGTTATCTTCCAATTCTAACGCCTAACGACTTCTTGGCTATCTCATAGCTGTCTATAAAAAAGGGGCTGCATCTTTTGACACAGCCCCCTATCTAAAAGTAAAGCTTCTTTTTACTTAATCATATCAAACCCAGTGTAGGGAACCAAGGCTTTCGGGATGCGGATGCCCTCCGGTGTCTGGTTGTTCTCCAACAGGGCAGCGACGATACGGGGAAGCGCCAAGGCACTACCATTCAAAGTATGGCAAAGCTGGATCTTCTTGTTCTCGTCACGATAGCGGCATTTCAAGCGGTTCGCTTGATAGGTGTCGAAGTTAGAGACGGAGCTAACCTCCAACCAACGCTTCTGTGCCTCAGAATAAACCTCGAAGTCGAAACAGATGGAAGAGGTGAAGCTCATGTCACCGCCACACAGGCGGAGAATACGATAGGGCAACTCTAACTTCTTCAGCAAGCCCTCCACATGATCCAACATCTCTTGGTGAGACTGCTTGGAGTGCTCCGGCTTATCAATGCGCACGATCTCCACTTTTGAAAACTCATGCAGACGGTTCAAGCCACGCACGTCCTTACCGTAGGAACCGGCCTCCCGACGGAAACATTGCGTATAAGCGCAGTTCTTAATCGGCAACTGCTTCTCATCCAGAATCACGTCACGATAGATATTAGTCACGGGTACCTCAGCGGTCGGGATCAGGTAGAGATCATCCAACTCGCAGTGATACATCTGGCCCTCCTTATCGGGCAACTGGCCTGTGCCATAGCCGGAAGCGGCGTTCACTACCGTCGGCGGCATGATCTCGGTATAACCGGCGTTGCGTGCCTCATCGAGGAAGAAATTGATCAACGCACGCTGCAAACGAGCGCCTTGTCCCTTATAAACCGGGAATCCCGCACCCGTGATCTTCACACCCAAGTCAAAATCAATCAAGTCATACTTCTTCGCTAACTCCCAGTGAGGCAGCGCATCCTTCGGCAGCTCAGTCTCCATGCCACCCATCTTCTCCACCACATTATCCTCAGCGGAAACACCTTCCGGCACCTCCTCGTAGGGAATATTGGGGATCGTGTAGAGCAATGCCTGCAAATCTGCGGCTACTTGATCCATATCGGCTTGGAGCGTCTTGCTGGTCTCCTTGATCTCGGCTACACGCTTCTTAGCGGCCTCGGCCTCCTCCTTCTGGCCGGCCTTCATCAGCTGACCGATCGACTTGGAAGTGGCGTTGATCTCCGCCAGGTTCTTATCTAATTCATTCTGTGTGCTACGTCTTTTATCATTCAATTCCAGCACCTTTGCGATAGTCTCTTGGGCTCCCTTGAAGTGCTTCTTCTCCAATCCGCGGATCACCGCGTCGGTGTTCTCTGTGATTAATTTGATTGTCAACATATAATTCTTATGTTTTCTATTTTTGCCTTCTGAGGCGCAAAGGTAGTGATTTTTATTTTACGCGACCACCCGATAGCCATGTTCTTGTGTAATACGGCTCACTCAGGCTGCTCACCATCACCCCACTGGAGGTGCTTGTATGAATGAAACGGCCATTTTTCAGATAGATACCTACATGGTTTGGCACACTTCGTTTGCCGCCTCGGGTAGTCTTGAAAAAGACCAAGTCGCCCTCTTTCAGCTTGTCACGAGACACCTTGCGACAGTCATGTTTCAGCATATCAGCGGAAGAACGTGAGAGCGACTTGCCATAGACCTCCCGATAGACAATCGCCACGAATCCCGAGCAATCCACACCCCGCTTTGTGCTACCACCCAATTTATGCGGTACACCGAGCCAGCGAGCCCCTTCGTTGTAGAGGAAGATGTTGTCGTTCTCCGTGATGCGTACCCCATAGAGCCGAGCCAACTCCTTCGGTCCCTTGAAATCGGCTGGCAACGCTACGGTTCCTGCCTTACGAGACCCACAGCTTCCCAAGCTAAGTGCCAGACAAAGGAGGAGTAGCATCCATACAAAGGCCGTTTTATCGCCCGAGAAAAGCCACTTTATCCGTCTCATAAGGTAGGAAGATTAGCCTTTAAATAGGTAGTAAACGCATCCCGGTAGGCATCCGTCACATGGATTACCTCCTTGCCGATGTAAATACAGTTGTTACGATCCACCGAGCGGATCTTGTCCAAGGCCACGATATAAGAACGATGCACCCGCATAAAACGTCCGGCAGGCAGCATCTCCTCCATCGCCTTCATCGTCACATGGGTAATTAACCCTCTGGGCTCATTCTCCAAATAGATGGTTACATAATCCTTCAAACCAGCTACATAAAGGATGCGGCTCACGTCGATCTGTTTCAACTCGCCATCCACTCGGATAAAGAGATTCTCCCGCTCCGGCTCCTTGGCTTGTCCCTCCTTGGCCTGCTCTTGCAGCTCAAACCACTGTCTGGCCTTCTCCGCCGCCTGCAAGAATTTATGGTAACGGATCGGCTTCAGCAGGAAGTCTAACGCATTCACCTCATAGCTGTCGAAGGCATACTCCTTGAAGGCGGTGGCGAAGATCACACGGGTCTCCGCAGGCACCATGCGGGAAAGGTTCATCCCGTCTAAGTCGGGCATCTGAATATCCAAAAACAGCAAATCCACCGGGTGGCTACGCAACTGCGAGAGTGCCAGCACCGGATCTGTATAGGAGCCTGCCAACCGCAAGTAGGGTGTCCGCTCCACGAAGCTCTCCAGCATCTTCACCGCCAAAGGCTCATCATCGACAATCATACAAGTCAGTTCAACCATCACTTAAAGTCCATTCAATACGATTTTAACAAAATAGGTATCTCCCTTCAGCTCCTGCTCATAGCGGTAGCGATTCGGGTAGAGCAGCTCCAATCGACGACGCAGGTTCTCCACACCAATGCCCGAACCGCTACGGTCGGCATCTCGCTTCGGGTCGTTGCTATTCTCAGCCGTGAAAATCAAGTCATTCCCCTGCCAAGTCAAGGAGATGCGCACAAAAGAGTGCTTCCGACTGTTCACTCCATGCTTGAAAGCATTCTCGATCACCGAGATAAACAGCAACGGAGCCACCCGCACAGGATGGGGAGGCGGAGCGAAATAGGCATCCACCTGCGTCAATTCATTGCAGCGCAGCTTCATCAGGTCGATATAGTTGGTCATAAACTCCACCTCATTCTCCAACGGCACGCTCTCATGGTTCGACTCGTAGAGGGCGTAACGCAACAGGTCGCTCAACTGGCCAATACTCTCTTGCGCCGAGTCGGCATCAATTTGCACTAACGACGAGATATTATTCAATGTATTAAACAGGAAATGGGGATTCAATTGATTCTTCAACCAAGCTAACTCCGCATCGGCATGTTTCCGCTTCTCCTCTTGCAGAGCCAAGCGAGTCTCGTTCCAGCGCAAGGCATACCGAATCGCCACTGGAGCGGCCACCACCAAGGAGTCCGAGAAAAGGATGCCGAAGCCGATCAGATAGAGTACCGGACGCCACTCCTGTAACGGTTCCAATGTGACCATCTCGCTCAACGAACCGATTAAATGGAAAAGTATCACCCCTGCGTTGCCGAGCAGGAACCAACGGACCCGCTTCTTGAACAGCAAATAAGGGACTAAACCATAGAAGTTCAAGAAGTAAAACCCGGAATACCACAAAACGAACTCCCCGTTCTTGCGTAAGATTCCCCATGCCGCCTCGCTACTCAACTCCGTAGAGAAGGCAATAGCCGCCGGGATCAACCAGAGCGACATCCATCCGACCACTTGGCTGACCAACAAAATCCAATCATTTTTCGTCCATTTCTTCATGCTGCGTATCTGTTTTGAGACACCGACAAAGATAATGTTTTACGGCGATGAAGCGAAATAAACCCACTATTTTCGACCGGCAAGAGGCGGAAATAAGAAATATTCCTATCTTTGCTCCATCATTGAGAAAGACGATGCGAGGGGTGCAGCCCGACTGACAGCTGCTGAGATCATACCCATTGAACCTGATGCGGATCATGCCGACGAAGGGAACAGCGACGTGAACAGAACGACTTCCCCCCCTATTCCATCTTTATTGATCGATTCGTAAAAACGTATAGCAGATGAACTATGTTTGCGCATTAAGTATCGCCGGATCGGACAGTTGCGGAGGAGCCGGTATCCAAGCGGACATGAAAACCATGTCTGCCCTGGGGGTCTATGCCGCCACGGCGATCACGGCCATCACCGTGCAAAACACCTGTGGGGTCACGGCAGTACAAGCGGTAGCACCTGAGATCGTGGAGGGACAGATCCGTGCCGTGATGGACGACATCGAGCCGAAAGCGGTGAAAATAGGGATGGTCAATGACAAGGCTACGATATTAGCAATCTCCAAGGCCCTACATTACTATTGTCCGGCTCGACTCATTATCGATCCCGTGATGGTGGCTACGAGCGGCTCACGACTGATGCAACCGGATGCCTTGGCCTGTTTCGAGCAGGAATTGCTGCCTATGGCAACGCTGTTGACACCCAACGTACCAGAGGCGGAGCTGCTCTCTGGCAAGCAAATTGATTCACCAGAGGCGATGGAAGCGGCCGCACAAGTAATCTTGGCCAAAGGCTGCCAGGCGGTGTTGATCAAAGGTGGACATTTAGCGGGAGCAACCAAAGCGGATCGACTCTTCACGGCAGCGGGAAACATTGCCAACTATCAAGCGGCCAGTGTCGATACCCGCAACACGCACGGCACAGGATGCACCCTCTCCTCAGCGATTACGGCTCGCTTAGCGTTGGGTGATTCGCTCATTGAGGCGATCAAGCACGCCAAGGAATACCTGACCGAAGCCCTCCGGCAAGGAGCAGCGGTCACCATCGGCCACGGCCATGGGCCTGTGAACCATTTTTATCAACCTCAATCTCTTCAGATACAACCATGATTCAATTCATCACCAATTATCACGACAATATCTCCCTCACGGAGCAAATCGAGTATGTCTTGGAGGCCGGCTGCCGCTGGGTACAATTGCGCCTCAAAGGAGCAGACGATGCCGAGATCTACATGGTCGGTAAAGCGTTACGTGCTTTGTGCGACCAATATGAGGCTACGTTGATCCTCGACGACGCAGTGCGCATGGTGCCTGTCATCGGAGCGGACGGTGTGCATCTGGGCAAGCAAGACATGCCCGTCGATGAGGCCCGCAAGCTCTTAGGTCCCGACAAGATCATCGGTGGCACGGCCAACACCTTCGAGGATGTAGAGCGACTGGCTCGACAGGGAGCTAACTACATCGGCTGTGGTCCCTTCCGCTTCACGACCACCAAGAAGAACCTCTCCCCGCTCTTAGGTTTGGAGGGTTACGCCGCTATCCTGGAACAGATGCGACAGCAGCAGATCGACCTGCCCTTGATCGCTATCGGAGGCATCACCGTAGAGGATGTGCCCGATCTGGTCGATCTGGGCGTGAGTGGTATCGCCATCAGCGGAGCTATCTTGGAGGCTAAGAAGCCGGATGTCATGATGCGCAAGTTCATTCGCGTAGAGAATAAAGCAAGAAAACTGAAAGATAAATCCAATACAAAAAAGGTATGAACAACAACATAAAGTTCAGCTATCCTTCCTCTGAGAAGGTGTACCTCAACGGTACGATCTACCCCGATTTGAAGGTGGGTATGCGGCGTGTACATCTCGCTCCCACGGTGAGTTTCGTGAAAGGCGTACGGCACGAAGAGCCCAATGCGCCCGTCTATCTGTATGACACCAGCGGTGCGTATAGCGATCCGAACGTCGAGATCGACTTGAAACAGGGTTTGCCCAAGCTGCGTCAGCCTTGGATCGACGCTCGTCAGACGGGGGAGACACAGCTCTACTTCGCCAAGAAGGGAGTGATCACCCAAGAGATGGAGTATGTGGCAATCCGTGAGAATATGAATGCGGCTGAGTTGGGTATCGAGACACACATTACGCCGGAGTTCGTACGCCAAGAGGTGGCTGCCGGACGTGCGGTCATCCCCGCCAACAAGAAGCATCCCGAGAGCGAGCCGATGATCATCGGTACCAACTTCCTTGTGAAGATCAATACCAACATCGGTAACTCCGCGACTACTTCCGGCATTGAGGAAGAGGTAGAGAAAGCCGTATGGAGCTGCAAATGGGGTGGCGACACGCTGATGGATCTCTCTACGGGTAACGACATTCATGAGACGCGTGAGTGGATCTTGCGCAACTGTCCCGTTCCCGTCGGTACCGTGCCCCTCTACCAAGCCTTCGAGAAGGTGGGTGGCAAAGCCGAGGCCCTCAACTGGGAGGTCTTCCGGGACACGTTGATTGAGCAATGCGAGCAGGGCGTGGACTATTTCACGATCCACTGTGGCATCCGTCTGAAGAATATCCATCTAGCCGATAGCCGCTTGACGGGCATCGTGAGCCGCGGCGGTAGCATCATCTCTAAATGGTGCAAGGTGCATCAGGAGGAGAGTTTCCTTTATGAACACTTCGATGATATTTGCGACATCTGTGCCCGCTACGATGTAGCGCTCTCCTTGGGCGACGGGCTTCGTCCCGGCAGTACGCATGATGCCAACGATGCCGCACAATTCGCGGAGTTAGACACGATGGGCGAACTGGTAGAGCGTGCCTGGGCAAAGAACGTGCAGGCCTTCATCGAGGGACCGGGTCATGTGCCGATGCACAAGATCAAGGAGAACATGGAGCGTCAGATCGAGAAATGCCACGGGGCTCCCTTCTATACGTTAGGCCCGCTCGTGACCGACATCGCTCCGGCTTACGACCACATCACCTCGGCCATTGGTGCGGCCATGATCGGTTGGTATGGCACGGCGATGCTTTGCTATGTCACCCCGAAAGAGCACTTGGCGTTGCCGAACAAGGAGGATGTTCGTACGGGTGTGATCAGTTATAAGATCGCTGCCCATGCGGCTGATTTAGCGAAGGGACATCCGGGAGCGACCGTGCGGGATAATGCCCTCAGCAAGGCTCGTTATGACTTCCGCTGGAAAGACCAGTTCAACCTCTCGCTCGATCCGGAGCGTGCGTTGGAATACTACAAGACCAGCAACAACATCGATGCGAACTATTGTACGATGTGTGGTCCGAACTTCTGCGCTGCTCGCATCAGCCACTCCTTGAAGGATTGCCACGACGAGCTGTCAACGGAGCAACCCAAATAAAGAAGCAACATGTCTATGAAATGGATAGTCATCACCTCTCCCGACGCTGTGCCGGGGGAGGTTTCTTTTATCGAACGGCTGTTCGATCACGGTATGGATCTGCTCCATCTCCGGAAACCCGAGGCGGATGAGACGACATACACCCACCTGCTCGAAGCCATCCCGGAGCCATGGCACAACCGCATCGTCCTGCATGATCATTTTCAGCTGACGGAGCGTTTCGCTCTGCATGGGGTGCATCTCAACCGACGTAATCCGCTCCCTCCTGCCTTATGGCAAGGTTCCTGCTCGGCCTCCTGCCACAGCTTATCGGAGGTGACCGCACAGAAGCCGTATCGGGATTACCTCTTTCTCAGCCCCATCTTCAACAGCATCTCCAAGGCAGGCTATACCGCTGCTTTTCCCGAAGAGACCCTGCTAGAGGCCGCTCTGCAAGGCATCATCGACCAGCAAGTGATCGCTTTAGGAGGCATCACAGCTACGCATATCTCCCTACTCCATCAATGGCATTTCGGTGGAGCCGCCTTCCTCGGTGACATTTGGAATCGCATCGACGATCCTGCGGTCGATAGCTATCTCTCTGCGTTAAGATGCCGCTTGACGATCCCCTGCAACCGCTGAAGGTTCTGCTCGCTGTTCGCTGCCAAGACACCTGAAGGATGCGTCAAGGGGAGTGATGAGCCATCCAACGCTGAGAGCGTACCCCCTGCCTCCTCCACAATCAACGAGGCCGCCGCATAATCCCACGGACTCAACTGATACTCAAAATAGAGCTCACAACGCCCCATCGCCATGTAACACAGTTCAGGAGCCGCCGCTCCGAACCGACGAATATCGTTGCACTGCATGAAGGTATCCAAGATAATCTCCGAGCAGAGCCGGGCATGCTCCTTGTGGTAAACCGCCAAGGCCGTGCACATCACCGCATTCTCAAACGGCCTGTCCGACACCTGGATGCGCTTTCCATTCAAGTAAGCTCCCTTCCCCCGCTCCGCAGAGAAGAGTTCTCCGGTCATCGGCAGATAAACCACCGCCATCTCCATCGCCTCGCCATGCTTCAAGCCCACACAGATTGCGCACTGCGGAATGCCCCGGCTATAATTGCAGGTGCCATCAATTGGATCAATAATCCAGGTATAATCCGCCATCACCCATTGATCCGCCTCCTCGCAAAGGAAGCCACTGCCCGGCATCGCCTCACTCAGCCGCTCACATAGAAACTCCTGCACGGCCACATCCGAAGAAGTCACGATATTGGCGGCCCCCTCCTTCTCGAACACCTCGAAATGCTCCGTCCGCATCCGTCCGGCTGCCTCCTGCACGATGGCGATCAATCGCTCCAAAGTTATTCTTTCCATACGCAATTCATTTATTGTACATTATCAAGGAGTAGGCTGGCACGTGGGACGTAGCGCATCATTACCCTCCCTAATTTCTAACAGAGAGACTTTGGATTTACCGATTGCCTCCCCACCGCTCAGTTCCTGTCGGGCAAAGTCATAAAACCGATCCATGAACAGCGGGCCTTTGGCATCATGCGTGACGCAGAGCGCAGCTGTCCCATCAGGCAAGGAAACCAAATAAGCATCCGCCGCATCCCCATAGCCAAACTTATGCAGCATACAGACCCGGAAATCCCCCACCGTCAACTCATCCATCACCTTCACACGGGCAGAGGGCTCTTCGAGGTAGGCACGCAGCGCAACCACCGCCTCCTCCCGATCGAAACTACCTAAACGCAGCACCGCCTCCTGCTCGAAAAAGGGCTGTGGAGCGAGCACCTGATAGCTCCATTCCTTCCCCTTGCGCGCTCCCTTGATCTGGCAGAGCGCTAACGTATCCCGAAGCAGCACGATCCCTTTGCTACAAATGCCCTCCTCACTCAGCAAACCACTCTCCGAGAAGTCGCCTTGCAGTAACAACTCTCCACGGGAGAGAAACTCCGTCCGCAGCAGCTCCTCACAACGCTTCTGCTCCATCGCGCAATCCACCTGTGGCCGCCCGTCACACATCCATAGCGTAACCGCCATAACCAGTACACCTATCCCTTTTAACCCATTCCGTCTCATACTTTTTTCACTGATTATCCTCATTTAATACTTCTATCTTTCACGCAGCACATGCTTGATGGCATCGACAGGGTGATACAAAATCATTCGGGGTCCCGACCAGCGCATCACCGCACGGATACGCTCCTTCATCTCCGGCCGGTAACAATGGATAGGGCACTTCTTGCAGGTCGGCTTCTCCTCCCCGTAACGACACCTATCCAACCGCCTATGGGCATAATCCAGCAACTCCTGGCAACTCAGGCAAAGCGAACGATTGCCCTCTTTCCTCCGACAATACAAACGTATCATCTGCTCCACTACACTCTTCTCCTCCTCTATACGTCTCATTTCCACCGCTTTCAATATATAGAATCACTACCTAATGCTGATCGATTCATTCTTCGAAAGAATAAATATTCCATATTGCTTATTCCGTTTTGCCCATTCAATGGCTTCTTGCAACATATCCTCTTGGAATATGGTATCGCTGTCAAAATAATACTTGCCGTTATCATCGTTATACCAACCGCCCACAATCTGATTGTGCGCCAACGAATGATGTACGGCCACTCTCAATCCTTCCTTTCCGAAGCTATCCTGCGTCTCCATATAAGCAACCACTATACCCTCTTTGGGCACACTATAATCGCTAATGTCAAGCGTAAAACCATTTGGGTGATGCTGCGCATATTCCCAACAGTAATTCACAGCTTCCTCCAACTTGATTTGTTCCCCGTCGTGATGACAGGATAGAAACAGCAACAGACAGAGAACGCTGCAACAGATGCAATACAATCGTTTCGTCATATTCGAATATTTTTAACTCAAATGACTTGTGTGCAAAAATAAGGATTATTTCAATGATCGAGATACTAAGCCCATGAAAAATCTTGTTGCGAATTGCGCACTCAACTACACCATGTAGTAAAGCCGTCGCAAGCTGACAACAAGAAAAAACTTGCAGTGGAAAAGCTGTCGCCAACAAATGAAATTACAGATACTCACGAATTAGAACAGCTGGATACTTCCACAAACAACAAATTTGTTTATCTTTGTGTTCTAAAATTATTTTTGATTAAAAGGTAGATACTTATATGAACTTCTTAGAGCAGAAAATTATTGAAGATGGCGTGATCAAAGAGGGCAATATCCTGAAAGTGGATAACTTCCTCAATCACCAAATTGATGTGGACATCATCCGACAGATCGCATTCGAGTTTAAACGTCGTTTCCGGGGCAAGACGGTGAACAAGATCTTGACCATCGAGGCCAGCGGTATCGCTATCGCCGCGTTGCTGGGCGACCTGTATGACGTGCCCGTGGTCTTCGCCAAGAAGGGACAGACAGCCAACAGCACTGACGACAAGTATGTGGCGCAGGCCTATTCGTTCACCCACAAGAAGATGAACAATGTCTTCGTGTCGCGTCCTTATCTGACCGCTGAAGACAAGGTGTTGATCGTGGATGACTTCTTGGCCGACGGTCAGGCTTCCAAAGCATTGATCGACATCGTGCATCAGGCAGGCGGCGAGGTGGTGGGTATCGGCATCGCCATCGAGAAGGGCCAACAGCAGGGAGGTCGATTGCTCCGTGAGGCGGGCTATCAGTTAGAGTCGATCGCCATCTTGGAGTCGATGGATTATGCTACACAGACGATCGTGTTCCGTGGGCAACCCGCTCAAACATTGAAACAGAAAGCCTAAAGGAGGAGGGAAATACCATGAGTAGCGTATATGAATTAGACGGCCGAGTGCCTCTCGCGAAGGCTGTGCCCTTCGGCTTGCAGCATGTATTGGCGATGTTCGTGGCCAACATCACCCCGATCATGATCCTTGCGGGGGTAGTCGGGTTAGACAAGAGTATCAGCGCGGCCTTGATCCAAAACTGCATGATCATCGCCGGTATCGGCACCTTGGTCCAACTTTATCCGATCTGGCGCATCGGCTCCCGCCTACCGATCGTGATGGGTATCTCGTTTACCTTCCTCTCGTTGGCCATTGGCATCGCTACCACCAAAGGGATGGGTACCTTGATGGGAGCCGTTATCGTAGGTGGTGTCGTGGAGGGTTGCTTAGGGCTTTTCCCGGATAAATGGACGAAATTGATTCCGCACATCGTAGCCGCCACGGTGGTGACCGCCATCGGCTTCTCGCTGCTGCCGATCGGAGCGAACAGCTTCGCCGGTGGACAGGGTGCGGCTGATTTCGGCAGCTGGCAGAATTGGGTGGTCGGAACCGTCACGTTGCTGACCTGCTTGGTCGCCCAGTTAGTCAACCATCCGATGGTTCGCTCCCTATCCGTATTGATCGGATTGATCGTGGGGTATCTCTTAGCCTTGTGTATGGGCATGGTCGATTTCTCAGGATTGAGCGACGTATCGATTGCGGCCCTTCCGACCCTGCTGCCCTTCACGCCCGAGTTTCATTTAGATACGATTTTAGCTATTGTCTGTGTCTATTTGGTTTCGGCGACAGAGACCATTGGTGATACCTCTGCCATTTGCTCAGGAGCGTTAGGAAGAGGCGTGCATAAAAAAGAGATGGGTGCCTCTGTAGCCTGTGATGGTTTCGTGAGTGTGATCGCTGGGCTGTTCGGGTGCACGCCGATTACCTCCTTCTCGCAGAATGTCGGTTTGTCGGCCATGACGAAGGTGGTGAATCGTTTCGCCATCGCTACGGGAGCTTGCATCTTGATCTTGGGCGGTTTGTTTCCCTTCGTGGGTAACCTCTTGGCTACCATTCCGCAGGCGGTATTGGGCGGTTGTACGATCATGATGTTCGGCAGCATCCTATTCGCCGGTTTCCAGATGATGGCTCGTTGTGGTTTCTCTCAGCGCAACATGATCATCGTAAGCCTCTCGCTGAGTGTAGGGCTGGGATTCACCTCTGTCACACAGTTGTTCTCCATCTTCCCGCAAATCGTACAGACGGTCTTCGCTGAGAATTGCGTAGCGGTTGTCTTCCTCCTCGCTGTGATCCTCAACCTTGTGCTACCTAAGGAGAAAGAAGCGGAGCACTAAATACAAAAGATATCTCGACAACCCTTTATCAACCGCATAGCGATGCAGAACCACCATCTCGCTATGCGGTTATTTTATGATCGTAATCTACTAAGACTGTCCTATCTATCTTCTTTGTTTTCCGTTTAGGCTAATCATAAGAAAAACGGACACTTCTGAAAACTTTCGGGGACACTGCCCAGCCGACACTGCGTGCTATTTTTGCGCCGCTTTAACATGTATCGCAACCACTCCTTCAACCCGCCCAGCGAGGAGGCAGAGAAAGCCTTCGCCGAGAAGGCCCCTACGATCACCCTGCAAGGCGCCCACCAGCAAAGCGAAGCCTTCTGGGAAAGCCAACGGCCGGAGGAGGCGAGCGTCGGTATCGAAAACATTTTCAAATTCCTTCGCATCGACTACGTCTGGCGACTGACCTATCTGGAGCGCCCGAATATCCAGAAGGGTGGTGTTCGCATGACGATAACGCATTCATTCTAATCATAAAAAAGATTCATGGCGGAGACTACACCGAGTTCGGCATGACCAAAGAGTTTGAGTGGGCTGTCGAACGACTGAATCAACTTCGTGTGCCCTATGTTGGGCTGATTGGGAATCACGACATACTCGGCAATGGCCACGAGGTTTATGCGGAGCTATTCGGCAAGGAGAACTTCTCATTTCAAGCAGGCAATGTCCGTTTCGTCTGCCTGAACACCAACGCTATCGAGTATGACCACTCCCATCCCGTGCCGGACTTCGGCTTCCTCTCGGAACAGATTGCCCTGGCCGACTCCACACAGCGCACCCTCTTCGTCATGCACGCACCACCCGGTGACGATCAGTTCGACAACAATGTGGCAGAGCCCTTCGAGTACTATCTTCAGCGCTTTCCCTCACCCCTCTGTTGTCTCCATGCACATACGCATACCTTCTCCATCCAAGAGCCTTTTCAGGATGGACTTATCTATTACGGCTGCCCCAACATGGGGAAGCGCAGCTATCTTTTGTTCACGATCACCCCCGAGGATTACAGCTATGAAAAAGTGGATTTTTAGTCTTTGCGCCGGTCTTCTTCCTCTCCTTGCTATGGCGCAGGAGGATCTCCTTTACGAGCGTTCTGCCCAACGCTATCAATCTGCCTGGGCGAAGTTAATTCCTCGCTATAGCAAGCTGCAATTTGCCGGCTCCATAGGTATGTTCTCGATTGGTACCGGATGGGATTACTATCACGGCCACTGGGAGACCGATCTGCTGCTCGGCTTCGTCCCGAAACAGGGTCCGCACCATGCCCATGCTACCTTCACCTTAAAACAGAACTATTATCCGTGGCAAGTGCAGCTCAACGACCGATTATCTTTCGAGCCACTGAGTTGTGGCATCTATATCAACACCCTGTTCGACAGTGATTTTTGGAGCAAACAGCCGGACAAATATCCCGATGGCTACTACTGGTTCTCCACTCGCATCCGCTTCCATGCCTTCCTTGGCGAGCGCATCACGTTGAAACTACGTCCGGAGAAAAGCTGGCATCGCTCCATCAGCTTCTTCTATGAATTGAGCACTTGCTACCTCTACTTGATCAACGCTATCGGCAACAGCGCCCTCCGGCCAAGAGACTACCTCAGCCTCTCCTTCGGACTGAAACTGCAGATGCTATAACCACATTTAGCCATGACCGAGTGGAACAAATTGCTTCAAGCCCCATACGGTACAAAGATATGCCAAACAAGAAAAAGTTTACGTTGGTTGGCAATGGCCTTTCCGCTGCGTGTTTTTTCTTGTCGTCAGCTGGCGACGGCTTTACTACATGGTGTAGAAAGGGATGCTCCAGGCGACGACAGGATTTTTCATGGAGTAGAAAGGTGTGCGACAGCTGATGACAGCTTTTCCACAGCAAGTTTTTTGCCGTCGCCAACCGCAGAGAGATTTTCGTAAGCAGTACGCCTGTCATCCACATCCCCCGAAGTCGGTATTGATCACGAAGGCGGGCAAGGTATGGACACGGGTGCTCTCGCATGACCATGACACTTTCATTCTAACACAAACCCGCAAAGCGATAGCAGGTTCCTACCTCTCGCTTTGCGGTGCTGACAAAAAAGATATGAATAGTGCGCTTAATAGGTCACCTTGATAAACTTGTTCTCCCACGGCTTGAATTCGAGGGCGGAGGCGTCGCCAATCGGAGAACCGACCACATCACAAGCCTGCAGCTGCTTTGGAGCGACCTTGCCCGGCTCCACGGCGAAGCGTGCGGCCTGACCACCGATCTCACGCAGTTGGAGCATCACGGCGTTCTCACCCTCCACGGGGCGCATGTTGACCAACAACAGATTCTCCGGTACGATGCGAAACAGCGAAACCGAGGTCTCTGTCAACTTCTCCGCATCATGCCCGGCAGGCAACACACGGGTCAAGAAGGGAATACGGTTCGACCAAGCGAAACGGGTCGCATAGGCGATGGAGTTGTCTGCCGAGGAGTTGATGAAGTAGCTCCACTGGATCGCACCCATCTGATCGGCATTGAAATTGGTCACCCAATAGTTGTTCATCGGCCAAGAATACATGTGCGTGCTCTGAGGAACAGCGCCTGCCTCATAACGGCCGGTATTGATCGCACCAAACTGCATCAAGGGAATCTCCTGGCTACCCATCACGATTTGTGACTCCCCATTGCAAGCTGTCGCAAAGTTCTGCACGGTGTACCAATCGTTAGACGAACCCTTGATCTGATCCACACCAGCCTCGATCGTACCACCCGGCACATCCAAATGAATCTTTCCCTGTGCCACCTCATAGGGGAAAGCCACATAGACCGCCTCTGGATCGGTCACCGCCTTCTTGCGCAGGCGATAAACCACCTCGATCTTCTTCTCCACCTTATAAACCCGGAACTCCACCATCAGGTTGTCTGGCTCACGGCCAGCCACGGTCTCGCCACGGAAACGGTAGGTGTCCCAGATGGCTCCCTGCTCGTAACGCTCGAAACGCATCTTCTCCGGGCGACGACGCAGGAACTGGGGGGCCTTGTAGAGCTCCATGGGGCGACGGCTGTCGATGATCTCATAGATGAACTCGCCCATCTCCCACTCCGGCTGCTCGCTCAGCAGGTTCTTGCCCAGCTCTTTGTCGTAGAGCTGCTTGATTGTACCCTTCGAGGGGTTGAAGTCGATGGCATACCAGTTGTTCTCCACATGCTTGTCGGCCAGCTTATCGGCACTGACGATCTCAGGACGTGGTGCGTCCTTTACCTTTATATAATAGCGGGTGAAGCCCAAAGCAGGCACATCCTTGGCATAGATGTTCCAGTAGGTACCGTCAGAGCGCACCTCGCCCGGCTGTGCCGGCACAGGATTACCCTGTGCGTCCACGATCTCAAAGGCTTTGTTTCTCGGCAGGATCTGATGGTCGATGTAGGCTTTCGCCAATCCGCTATAACTCCAGTTCAACGTGTTATAGACTACGATCGAGGGACAATCCGCCTTCGGCGTGAAAGTCTGCAATAGACCCATCGTAGTCTCTCCTAATAGACCGACATGACGATAAGCCTCCCAAGCGTAGGATTGCTTCAACGAACGCTGCTCCCAAGTCTCCAAACCATAAGCATCACGCACGCTCTCGCTATACCCAAAGGTATGCTCGTCATAGAAGAGCAATGCCTTGTTAGCGGCATCAATCTGCTCTTGCGTCTTCTCCGGCAACTTGGCACCTAACATCTGCGCAAAGGCCAATCCCGCTTGGTTAGCGATGATGTCAGAGTGGGTCACACGGGAAACCGCTGCCTCACGGGCACCAGAGCCGAAGCCATCGGTCCACCAATCGGGCCATGCGCCACGGATAGTCTGGATCTGGTCGGCATAGTCCTTCTCCACGGTCTTAAAGAACTCGGTCGCTACCGCCGAGCGCAGCTGCGGCCAAGCATATTTCTCGTTCCATCGGCGCACCATCTCACAACTCTTGGTCGAAGGGGGCGCATTATCCGTTAGATAACCCGAATGTTGCAAAGCGCAGATGTCATACGGATAGCGTTTCGCCTCCAGTTCGCCGAGGTAGTTGAGTACCTTCTGCTCGAAGCTCTCAAAATCATCCTTCTCAATACCCAAGAAATTACCATAGTGGTAATGCTCCGCCCGATAGGTCAACACCTTCTTTCCAGAGGGTGATTGCCACCAGAAGAGGGTGGGCTGATCGAAACAGATCAAGGCACGATGGCCATGCGTACCCATATTGACATACTTCACGCCCGCATCGGCAAAAAACTCGCTGAAGCACCAGCCAATACCGTTCACGTCGTCTTGCATCGCCAACTCCGCCCGCATACCCAAGTCGCGGAACTGCTTCAAGGGAGCCAACGAAGCAGCCAAGGTCTGCTCGTCGGGCAGCTCATCGAAGTTGAGGTACATGGTCGCCAATTCAATACGTTCCTCCTTCACCCGTTGCTTCAGGCGCTCGATCTGTGCCGCAGGGCGGCATTTCAAATACTCGCTGACCGCCCAGGCCGTCTCACAGGTCCAGCGAAATTGAGCCGCCTCAGGATAATCGTCCGTCAAGTCGCAATAGTCCAACGCATAGTCGATGTAGCGCAACTGCTCCTGCAAGATCTCCATCTGCGAGCGGGTATAGCCGATGTCGGTATGCGTATGTTGCACGAAATTCACCTGCCAATGTCGCACGGGAGTCAATTGTACAGTCGCCTGTTGCTGCTCCTTCCCGGCAGTCAATGTCAAGGGTAATGCCTTCGCACTCTCCACCGCCGGCACCTCCACATAGAAGGTGTTTTCGCCCGGCTGCAACCGTTCTTTCTGACGTTGATCTCCCAACTGAATCGTCAGCGACACGGGATTCCCCTCGTGCTTCACCGAGACCTCGACCTTCTGAGTCAATCCCCCACTCGATTTATACACCGCAGGCAGCACACGACTTTTCACGTCCGAGAGGCCTGCTCCAAAAGCTGACCCTATCCCCATGAGAAGAGCCAACCCCACCACTAAAAACTTACCTTTTCGCATCATTTTATCCTGTTTTTATTTTTAATAGCTATCCATCCAATATATACCAAACAAACCCCTAACAAGCCGAAAGCCGCCTCCTGCCCGAACGCATCGGCCATCAGGCCCATCAGAGGGGTCAACAGCGCACCGCCCGATACGCCCATGATCATCAGGGCAGATACCTCGTTCTGTCTCGTCGGCACCTCCGCCAAGGCAAAGCCAAAAAGGATCGAGAAGACATTCGAACAGGCCAACCCGATACAGACGATCAGCACGGCGAGTGCCATGAAGCTGTCTGCCATCAGGAAACCAGCAAAAGCCACTAACGCAACCGCCATGCTGACACGCAAGAACTGGCGAGAGGCGCAATGGGCCAGCACGATCGCCCCCAAGAAGGAACCAGCCGTGCGCGCCGCAAAATAGAGGCTGCTACCTAATCCCGCCTCCTCCAAAGGCATTGCCAAACGCTCCATCAACAACTTCGGGATAGAGGTATTCAATCCCACGTCGATGCCCACGATGCAGACGATACCGATCAACAGCATCAGCACCACCCTGTTCCGACAGAGCGAACAGGTAGAGGCAAAATTAGAGCTTTGTCCCTCCGGCTGCTTGTCATTGGGAATACTCCAAGTTACCCATGCCATTGCCAACAGGGTTGTCAGCGCATAGACGGGGAAAATCCAACGCCAGTCCCCCATATAAAGAGCTGTGAAAGCGGCCAAAATCGGTCCTAAGAAAGAGGAGATCGCCTTGATAAACTGTCCCCAAGTCAGCACACTGGTCATCCGGTCCGGCCGCACCACAGCCGCCACCATCGGATTCAAGGAGACTTGCAAGATCGTATTGCCTATACCTAACAGGGCAAAAGCAATCAACAAGCAATCGAAACGATAGGCCAACAAGGGCATCAACATCGCCACCAAGGTGAAGCCCATCGCCACCAGCACCGTATTACGCCGTCCCCAACGACCCATCCAAATACCGGCGGGGATGGAAAAGAGGGCGAACCAAAGGAATACCATCATAGGCAATAGATTCGCCAACGAATCAGAAAGCGCAAAGTCCTGCTTCACGTAGTTGGTCGCAATGCCTACGACATCCACAAATCCCATCACAAAGAAACCAAAGAGGATAGGAAACAATACGGATCCTGTTGTCTTACTGCGCATAGTCATCCTTGGGTTGCGTGCCTAACTTCATTTCTAAATGTCCACCTTTCACGATTTTCGAGAAGGGGATGTGCGTGTCTGTCCATCGTTGCCCATCCAATTGAATCGCCTCGATATAATTGTTCTCCGGCGTATTGCCCTGCGTCTCGATCACGAATTGCTTTCCTGTATAATAACGATCGCTCAACTGGATTGTCACCTTGTCGAAGAGCGGGCGGGCAATGCCCATCGTAGGGTCGGTAGCCGTCAAGCCCTTGATGTCGAACAATCCCAAGGAAGCCATCACATACCAAGCACCCAGCTGACCTTGATCCTCGTCCTGTCCGTAGCCGTAGCCATGAATGCCATCCGTCCCGTAGAACCCATTGAGAATGGCACGAACCCAGTGTTGCGTCAGTGAAGGACTACCGGCCTCGTTGAAGAGCCAAGAGATATGCAGACAGGGTTGGTTGCCGTGGTTATAGAGGGTTTGCAAACCCGCAAAGGCATCGACCTGCTGACCGCCACTGAAAATTAACTCTCTCGACACCGTAAAGATACTATCTAAACGAGTGTTGAACACATCCACACCCACTTTGTCGATCAATCCTTGTGGATCGTGCGGCACATAGAAGGTATATTGCCAAGCATTTCCCTCCTGAAAACCACGCCACACCTCCATCGGATTGAAGTTGGGAATAAAAGTGCCATCCGCTTGCTTCGGACGGATGAAATTGGAAGCGGGATCATAGAGCCGCTCCCACCCTTTCGAGAGATCCATCAGTTTCGCATAGTTGGCCTCATCGCCTCGCAGCTTCGCCCATTGCGCTACCGCCCAAGCACTGTAGGAATACTCCAACGTATGAGAAGCAGAGAAGCGGAACACCTCATCATAGCCCTCACCGTTATCTACATGTGGCACATAACCCTTCTCCACGAAATAACGGGTATCTACCTTACCGGCACCCAAGGGACGATCCTCACCGTCCAGTTCGTTCTTCAAGCAGGCAGCGTAGGCGGTCTCCAAATCGAAATCCCGGATGCCACACTGATAGGCACCCACGATGATCGTGCTCAGCAAGTTCGTGCCCACACCAGAGACATAACGGCTGTTGGCAATACCATCGGCCAACCAACCCCCATCCTTATAGACCTGCAGATGGGTACTGATATAGTCGCTCAAATACTCCGGATAGGCCAACGCCCACAATTGCGAGAGGTTCCACTGCGCTCCCCAAGCCGCATCAGAGTTATAGAAGGAGAAGGCTGGCTTGCCCTCCTTCATCGGAATCTGGCCGATTGCGCCATTGTGTTTCGGATAGGCTCCGTTCACATCGCTCGCCAAGCCACGTCCTAACAGCGCATGATAAAGGCCGGTGTAGAATTTCAATTTATCCGCACGATTGGCGGTCTCCACCCGGATGCGGCCCAAATAGTCTTCCCAAGTCTGTACGGCCTCTGCCTTGGCCTCTTCAAAGGAGCAAGTAGCTGCCTCCGTCTCTCGATTCAGGCGGGCATTCGCCACGGAGGTATAGGAAAGTCCCACCTTCGCCGTGATCTGCTCTTGCTCAGCAGTCGAGAAAGTCAGATAAAGACCCGCTCCTACGCCGGTCGCCACTGACTGTCCTACCTCCACCTGCTCACCATGGAATACACCGTAGCCTGTGGGCTGCTTATCTACTTTCACTGAGAAATAGAGCGGCACCTGGCTACCCGGCTCATATTTCTTCACATATTCCGGTTCGGTGATCACCCAGCCTTCTACCCATCCCTCTTCGGTCAGACGCACCTCCGCATCCACAACCGCACCGCTCTCGCCTTGACGATTACCGATGTCGAACAGCAAATGGCTCTCTTCAGAAGCCGGGAAGGTGTAACGTTGAATGGCAACACGGGGTGTGGCGGTCAATTCAGCATGAATACCGTAATCTTTCAGATTGACCGCATAATAACCGGGGATAGCCACCTCCTCCGCATGATCAAAACGGGAGCGATAGCCCACGCCAGTCGTGTCATCCACCGCACCAGGGATCGTCTTCAATGCACCCTCTGTGGGCATCAGCACGATACCACCCACCTGAAACTCATGCAAGCAGGGAAATCCCTCGATGGATTGATCTCGATAATCATAACCGGTTGCCTCCCATCCCCACTTATTTCCAACATGACCATTGGTGGAAGGAGCCGGTTTGGCCATACCAAACGGCATGGCCCCCGGCGTGAAATGGAACCAGCGGCAATGTGCCGTGCCTATACGAGGCTCGACATACTGCCCTAACGGCTCCAACTCCATTCGTTGGGAGCCTCCATCACAAGCAAATAGCCCCAGCAACATACCAAGTAAACCACAAAAAGGAAAATATTTCAATGTTCTCATTGTTTTTTTGATAAATGATTTAACGCATACACATAAGCTCCCATCGCAATGGAACGGCTCGCTCCCTGCCGACTGCACACCACACCGATGCGCTTACAGGCATCATAGTTCACCTTTCGTGCGGAGCCCTCCACCGAAAGCATGACCGGCTCTCCTGCCGCAAACGCCGCAAATTCGGTTGGCTCCTCCAGGTTATAAGCTCTCATCTGCAGACGGGGGAAACGGTTGCCATCCATCATGCCTGTCTCGCCGTTCAGCTCTTTCAACAGCGCAGGCAAGATATATTTCGCCGCACCGGAGAGGCCACCGCCAATCACCACCAAACCATCGACCAAGGTGATTGCCATAGCAATCGCATCGCCAGCCATCTCACCCAACTCGGCGAAAGCGTTCCGGGCTGCTGACTGATTACCGGGACGCAAGCCCTCGGCAATCTCGAAAATCTCTTTCGGCGTCAACTCCGCCGTGTCACCCGACAACTCACGATAGACCCGCTTCACCGCTCGGATGCTGACGCTCTCCTCAGCGATCAAATTCGGATATTTCTTGTTTCGGAAGCACCAAACACAACCACCCGTCGCATTGTCACCAATCAACAGCTCGCCATTGATCACGACACCACCACCAAATCCGGTGCCTAACGTCACGCCCAATAGGTTGCGATAACGTTTGGTGCTACCGGCCTCCGCCAAACGGTCATTCACCTCCGGCAACGCACCCGCCAATGCCTCTCCATAGGCGAACAGGGCACCATCATTCTGAATAAAGACGGGCAACCCGAACTGCTCCTCCAAGAAGGGACCTAACGCCACACCTCCACGGAAAGCAGGGAAGTTGGGCAGATCGCCAATGATACCCGCCGGATAGTCCGCAGGTCCCGGAAAAGCGAAACTGATCGCTACCGGATTCTCTGAGAGCTGCTCACGCACCGCCCGGAAACCCGCAGCGATCTGCGCTAAACAGCGTGACTGCGAATTAACACAGGCAGTTTGATGCACGGGGGAGACAATCTCCCTCCCCCCTTGCATCGCAGAAAAGACGAAATTAGTTCCACCCGCATCCAAAGTCATCACCACTCGTTGATCGGCACTATAATCCATCCATGCACTCCTCCTCTTTTGTTTAGGAACGAAAACGGACATACGCCTTGATCGTACCGCAATACTTACCTACCGACGTACCATAAGGACGGATCGTATAGGCTCCCACGGAAGCGGGAATAATGAAGGTCTCCGCATAGTGAACCACGAACGGTTCGAAGGCATCGGCCGGACTCTCCACGATCAACTCATCACCCTTGATCACATTCAGCACCTGCACACCACCATCCGTGTCGTGCTCCACCTTTTCCGTGAACCAATGGCGACGGGTCTCGATAAACTCATTCTCATGCAAGCCGGTACGCTCCTCACGCCAGCCTTCACCCTCGGCGATCACCTCTACTTGATTGACCAGGTGCTGACGACAGAAATCAGTCTGACGCTCCCACTGGATCACCTTTGATCCATGCCCAATGTTAATCGGACGAGGCTGGCCGTCCAGTCCCAAGCGTCCCCAGTCATAGAGTTTAAATGTGAAGATGCTCGGCGTAGCACTGATCTCCAGCACCATCGCGCCTGCTCCAGAGCAGTGGATCGTACCTGCTGGAATCAAGAAGTGATCATGCCGCTTCGCTGGCCAGCGATTGACATAGCGCTCCGCATCGAAAGCCTCGCCTGTGCGCTGCGCCTCCTCCAAGGCAGCGATCATCTCTTCAGGATTGACCCCGTCACGCAAGCCCAAATAAACAGTTGCTCCCTCCTCTGCATCCAATAAATAATAGCTCTCATCCTGAGTATATGGGATACCAAAGGTGTCGCGAATATATTGCGTAGTCGGATGCACCTGCAAACTCAGATTGCCACCGCCCATCGTGTCCAAGAAATCAAAACGAATCGGGAAATCCTGTCCGAAACGAGCCTCTACCGGACCTCCTAACAGCGCACGGGTCTCCGCAAAGACCAAATCATTGGAAGGAATCTCAAAAAGCTCACCCTCCACAGAAAGATACAAGCTGTTCTCCTCCGGCACGCAGTCGAAACACCAACCGTAATTTGCTGGCTCAGGATCCAAGCCACACACCTGCTTCATCCATTGACCGCCCCAAGGAGCCGGGTCAAAGAAGGGCACCACACGGAAAGGTCGATGAGCTGTCTTGCGCAAACCTTGGAGCATGGTTTCCCCTTCAATCAATTTGGGTACTTCTGCTTGATGCGTGTCCAACCAATAGTCCACCTTGGGAAGCAATCGCTTCTTCAAGTGGTCACACACTTGCCAATCCACAAAATAGCCTCGCTTATAGTGTGCCGAAGGAGATTCCTGCCGATTATGTACACCCAGGCCCTCAATCTCATGCCGACGACTCCGCAACTGAATCTCCCAGCGAGCCATATCGACATAGACAAGCAAACTCGGCGCTGTCTCCACCTCTGCTGCGCCATGGCCAAAGAGAATAGTCCAACCTGTCTCCTCCTCCAATGTTGCACGGCAAGACGCCAATCGCTCCTTGTCGAAGAAATCCGCATAAGTAAAGCGAGCCCTGTATCCAAAGAGTCGATCATCCGTGACATAGGGATAGGTCATCTGCTCGATCTCCTCTGCAGACTTAAATAGGGTATCTGACTCGATCAGGCGATCCGGTGCCAGCTGTTCCAAAGCTGCCCGGAGCAACTCCATGTGCACGCCCTGATAACATTCAACTACCCAAACCTGTCGCTCACCTCGCAGCGTTCTCTCCTCCGACAGCTGAGCCAAGATGGCCTCCCAACCTTTCCACAACCTACCCTCCGTAGGTGTGGCAGGAAACTTATCGTAATTGCTTTTTCTCATTTTATGGTTATTAGTCTATTTTCCCGCGAAAATAGCCCTTCATATCCAAAAAGAATGCTACATTTGTTCCGATTTACTTGTACAATCTTACGATTACATACCATGGCGAAGATCAAGGAAGGATTTAAGGGAGAGCGGTTAGTTTCCATGCCTGAGAAATTATTGGAAGACTATCGCAAGGAGCCGCTTATCGCACCACTCTATGTACGCAAGATAGGCTATTTTCCCCGGGTCAAATACCACTATGTACAGAAAAACGAGGGTACAGACTATGCCATGCTGATCTATTGTACAGAAGGTGAAGGTTGGTACACCCTCCAAGGGCAGACCTTTCCCGTTCAGCGCAACCAATATATCTTGATTCCACCCCATGTGCCCTATGCTTTCGGCGCCGATGAGGCTCAGCCTTGGACAATCTATTGGCTCCATTTCGAGGGAGAATTGGCCAAATGCTTCCTGCCTAAACGACCAGGTCCCGTCGAGATCCTACCGGGAGATCATTCCCGACTGCAATATCGCATCAAGCTGTTTGAAGAAATTCTGAATTGTTTCGCAATGGGGTATATTAAGGAATATATGATCTACGCCTCGATGTGCCTGCATCAGTTCTTGGCATCGTTCATCTATGTTGAGCAGTTCCGCCACTCCGCGATCCCCACGCAGAAGGAATACCCCTTCATCGCTAAAGTGACCCACTATATGCATGAAAACATCCACCAAAACCTCACCTTGGAGGAGTTGGCTGCCTACTTTAAATATTCACCCTCCCATTTCTCCGCACTTTTCCGAAAAGAGACAGGTGTCTCCCCTATACATTATTATATACGGCTCAAAATACAGAAGGCGTGCGAGTATATCGAGTTGTCCGACCTCAAGTTGAGCGAGATCGCCTCCCGGTTAGGCTTTGAGGATGCCGCCTATTTCAGCCGCATCTTTACGCATGTGATGGGTATCTCTCCCTCTCGCTACCGCTCACAGGAGGTAGCGAGAAGAAAGACAACGAATTAATCCTCTATTTTAAGCAAACTGCTAAAGCCTGTCATCTTGAAGACCTCCATAATCTCCTTGGATACATGGCAAACGATCAACTCGCCCTGTTGCGCCTTCAACTGTTTCACCAACTGCAACAAGATGCGCAAGCCACTCGAACTAATATACACCAAATCCGTAAAATCGAGCACCAATTGCTTCACACCACTCAGAGATCCCAATAAGTCTTGGGATACTTCTCCACTATTTGCCGTATCCAATCGACCTTTAAGACCGACATTTAAGATCGACCCTTCAACAACCTTCTTTACTTCAATATTTTCCATCTCTATTAATTACTGTTTGTCGGACAAAGGTATGTAAATAATTTGAAAATCGCATCCAAATCCCCACTTTTGCGCCACAAAAACCCCTCGATTTAAGCTTGGCGTTCCAGATCATATAAATGGCATCAAGAAAAAATTCTTGCGCAAAAATTTGGAAGTTTCAATCTTATCACCTACTTTTGCACTCGCAACCGGGTAACTGATTGCAATGATATCGCGGAGTGGAGCAGTGGTAGCTCGTTGGGCTCATAACCCAAAGGTCGTAAGTTCGAGTCTTGCCTCCGCAACTTGGTCAAGGAAGGTGCTCAAACAAATTGAGTGCCTTTTTTATTTTCCCATTATTAGGCTTATCCAACATCATCGATCTGAGTAAACTGATTATATAGTAATCATTCCGCTTGCCTAATTCACTTTTTCTTTTGATATTTGCAGTACGATTTCATAGACTTATGAAATGATATTTCTCTTGATTGGGGCTTATAACTGTTTCAAGATAAAAACAGAAGGACATAATATGAAAAAGATTGCAATCATATGGATGGCGATGGCACTCTGTTTAAGTGCACACGCCAAGACAGAGAAACGGATGGTGGAGGGCTCGAAAGGAAAGCTATCTGCTGTGATTCAAGTGCCGGAGCTAAAAGCAGGCGAGAAAGTGCCGATGGTGATGTTGATGCATGGATTCATGGGCAACAAGAATGGAGCGTTGGAGCAACAGATGGCGGATGAGCTGGAGGCGCAAGGCATTGCCTCAATCCGTTTTGACTTCAATGGTCACGGCGAAAGTGAGGGCGATTTCCAAGAGATGACCGTACCTAACGAAATCGAGGATGCGAAAAAGATCTATGCCTTCGCCAAGTCATTACCTTTCGTGGAAAAGATAGCTATGTCTGGCCACTCGCAAGGAGGTGTAGTTACAGCCATGACAGCAGGAGAATTAGGCACTGCTGAGGTAGCCTGCATCGTGCTACTGGCTCCGGCAGCCGTATTGCGTGATGACGCTATTCGAGGTAATACGATGGGTAAGGTCTATGACCCTCTGAACCCACCGGAGTATGTAGAGATGTTCGGCGGTTTGAAGTTAGGTCGGGAATACATTAAAACTGCTTTTTGGTTGCCGATCTTTGAAACGGCCGAAAAATACACAGGTCCAGCATGCATCATCCATGGAACGGGCGACCGGGTGGTGCCTTTCACTTATGGCGAACGTTTCCATCATCAATGGCCTGGTAGCGTATATCACCGCATGGATGGGCACGACCATGGGTTCACGCAAGACTTGCGGAAAGTGACAGACTTAGCCGTCAGCTTCTTGGTAGAGCATTTGAAGTAAAGCAAAACAGGAGCAGTGGAAATACAAGCATTATTGGAACTATATGCCGCCCATCCCGGCGTGGCAGCCTTGGAAAGCCTTTTACGAGATGGTGACGCAAAGAATCTGGTTCTGAAAGGATTGAACGGATCAGCGGGCGCCTTAGTGATCGCTTCTCTCTTTAAACGGCATCCCATGCCGCTATTAGCCATACTGAATGACCAAGAAGAGGCGGGTTATTTCTACCATGATCTGACGCAGCTTCTGGGCAATGAAGCGGTATTTTTCTTCCCATCCGCCTATCGCCGAGACATTAAGTATGGCCACATCGACCCAGCTAATGAGATTCTGCGTACGGAGGTATTGAGCCGATTGCAAGACTCCAATAACGTAAATTTGATCGTCTCCTATCCGGATGCCTTGGCTGAACGTGTAGTGGAGCGAGACGTGCTGAAAGAGAACACACTCAAATTGAGCGTTGGCGAGAAGGTGGATAACATGTTCGTCTCAGACGTGTTGGATTCATACGGGTTTGAAGCGGTGGATTACGTCTATGAACCGGGGCAATACGCCCTACGTGGTAGTATCTTAGACGTTTTTTCCTTTTCTTACGAATTCCCCTATCGTATTGACTTCTTTGGTGATGAGGTGGAGACCATTCGTTCATTCGATGTGGAGACGCAATTGAGCAAGGAGAAGTTAGAGAGCATCTACATCGTACCGGAACTGTCGAAAGGTTCAAAAGGTAGTGCCTCACTGCTACACTCCCTCTCCCCACAGACCCTGATCGCCGCCAAGGATTTGGCTTGGTGCAAAGAGCGGATTGGGAGTATCTGGAATGAGGAGCCAGTCGTAGGCGATGAGGAATCGTTTGCCGACCAAGCCGCTATGCGGAAGAAATTGGTAATGGATGCTGAGTTTTTGCGAGAGGTGCTCGATTTCCGTCGCCTTCATTTCGGTACTCGTCCGATGGGCACAGCTGACGCATCCTTGGCATTTCAGACCCAAGCGCAACCGATTTTCCACAAAAACTTTGATCTCGTCAGTGATACCTTCAAAGCATTCCTGTCGAAGGAATATACCCTTTACGTACTGAGCGACCAAGCGAAGCAGGCTGAACGCATCCGGGCAATCTTCGCAGACCGACAAGACGACATCCCTTTTACGGCGGTGAACCGCACGTTGCATGAGGGCTTCTCTGACGAAGCGTTAAGAATCTGCCTTTTCACCGATCACCAGCTGTTTGATCGTTTCCATAAATACAGCCTCAAGAGCGACCAAGCCCGGGGCGGCAAGATATCCCTCTCGTTGAAAGAGCTAAACCAATTCTCGCAGGGCGATTACATCGTGCATATTGATCATGGCATCGGCCAATTCGGTGGCTTGGTGCGCACGGAGGTGAACGGCAAGATCCAAGAAGCGATCAAACTGATCTATCAGCATAACGACATCATCTTTGTCAGTATCCACTCACTGCATAAACTCTCTAAATACAAAGGGAAAGAGAGTGGTGAACCACCAAAGCTGAGCCGCTTGGGCACAGGGGCTTGGGAGAAAATGAAAGAACGCACCAAGGCGAAGGTGAAAGACATCGCCCGAGACCTGATCCTCCTCTACTCCAAACGTCGGCAAGAGAAGGGATTTGCGTTCAGCCCCGACAGCTTCATGCAGCAGGAGTTAGAGGCCAGCTTTATCTACGAAGATACGCCCGACCAGATGAAAGCGACCAACGAGGTGAAGCAAGATATGGAGAGCGATCGCCCGATGGATAGGCTGATTTGTGGTGATGTAGGCTTCGGCAAGACCGAGGTGGCTATTCGAGCGGCCTTCAAGGCTGTGGCCGACAATAAGCAGGTAGCTGTGTTGGTACCCACTACCGTGTTGGCATATCAGCATTTCCAGACCTTCAGGGAACGACTGAAAGACTTCCCCTGCCGGATCGATTACATCAGTCGGGCCCGTACCTCCGCACAGATCCGCAAGACACTGAAAGACTTGGCTGCAGGAGAGGTGAACATCTTGATTGGCACCCACCGCATCGTGGGTAAGGACGTCAAGTTTAAAGACTTGGGACTCTTAATTATCGACGAGGAGCAGAAGTTTGGCGTTTCCACAAAGGAGAAGCTGCGTCAATTGAAGTCGAACGTTGATACGCTCACCATGACCGCCACTCCAATCCCTCGTACCCTACAATTCTCGTTGATGGGTGCAAGAGACCTGTCGAGCATCACGACTCCCCCACCCAACCGCTATCCGGTGCAGACAGAGGTGGAACGGTTCAACCCAGACATCATTCGGGAAGCCATCAACTTCGAGATGAGCCGTAACGGACAGGTGTTCTTCATCAACAACCGCATCCAAAACATCTACGAGATGGAGGCGTTGGTGCGTCGGGAAGTACCCGATGCTCGTATCGCCGTGGGACATGGACAGATGGAGCCGGAGAAGTTGGAGAAGACCGTTCTGGACTTCGTAAATTACGAATATGACGTTTTGATCGCAACCAGCATTGTGGAAAGCGGCATCGATGTGCCCAATGCCAACACGATCATCATCAACAACGCCCAGCAGTTCGGACTGAGCGACCTGCATCAGCTGCGCGGCCGCGTGGGACGAAGCAACCGGAAAGCCTTCTGCTACCTCCTCTCGCCGCCCCTCTCCACCTTGACACAGGAAGCTCGCCGCCGCTTGCAAGCCATCGAGAACTTTGCCGAGTTGGGCAGCGGTATTCATATCGCCATGCAGGACCTTGATATTCGTGGTGCCGGCAACATGTTAGGTGCCGAACAGAGCGGTTTCATCGCAGATTTAGGCTATGAGACCTACCAAAAGATCTTGGAGGAGGCCGTTGATGAATTGAAGACGGAGGAGTTTGCCGATCTCTACAATGCAGAAAAGGCGGGGCAGCAAAACAGCGGAAGCGATTATGTTCGCGAAACCTATATCGAGAGTGATCTGGAGTTGCTCTTCCCGCCCACCTATATCCCGAACGATTCCGAGCGCATCTCGCTCTATCGGGAGTTAGATAATATGGAGGAGGAACGAGACATCCTTGCTTTTACCGCACGGTTGAAAGATCGTTTCGGCAAGATCCCACAAGAGGGAAAAGAGCTAATCCGTATTGTTCGTCTACGCCGTATGGCTAAGCTACTGGGTATGGAAAAGGTAATCTTGAAGAAGGGACAGATGAGCCTCTTCTTAGTCAGCAATCCCGATAGCCCTTACTACCAAAGCGAAGCATTCGACAAGCTGATTGCCTTCTTACAAAGCCATCCCAGAGAATGTAACTTGCGCGATCAAAATGGCAAACGAAGCATCGTGATCAAAGCAGTACCAACCGTGGAGAAGGCTTGCCTGATACTGCAAGAAATGATGAACAAACCTTAATAACGTTACGAATAAGAAGATGACTAAACGATTACGCATACTTGCATGGCTCATCGTATGGCAATGCTTAGCCAGCATTTCCATGCTTTACGCACAGCGACTTACCTCGGCCTCCGGTATTGTGAGGGACTCCGTCAGTGGAGAGCCCCTCTCCTATGTATCCGTGATGTTCGACAACTCCACGATTGGAGCCATGACCGATGACAATGGTGCCTTCACCCTCCAAAATGATAAAGGGCTGACCAAATTGGTGATTTCCTCGTTAGGCTATGACACCAAGACGGTCAACCTGAAAGTCAATACCAAAAACGATCTGCTGGAGATTGACCTCAAACCTACAGCTTTTGAGATCGCTGAAGTGGTGGTAAAGCCTAAACGAGAGCGCTATTCCCGCAAAAATAATCCGGCGGTGGAGCTGATCAAGCAGGTCATCGCACACAAGAGCGACAACCGTATCGAGGTCAAAGAGGAGTATCAGACGGAGGTGTATGAGAAACTGAGCATCTCGCTCGACGATTTTAATCCCAAGTTGGATAGCAAATTCGGCAAGAAGTTTAGCTTCATCAAAAACTATTTGGACACCTCTGAGTTCAATGGCAAACCGATCCTGACCCTCTCCGTACGTGAGACACTTTCCGACTATTATTACCGGAAACATCCCAAGACAGAGAAGACCATCACCAAGGCCAAACGGCAGCAGGGAGTGGATAAAGCGATTGACGACGGTGGTTCATTGACCGCCAACTTCGAGGAGATTTTCCAGCGGGTAAACATTTTCGACAACAACATCAACATCATGTTGAACCGGTTTGTCAGTCCTCTCTCCTCTGCTTTGGCTACAAGCTATTATAAGTATTATATTATGGATACGCTGGTGATCGCAGGCGACAGCTGTGTCGATTTGGGCTTCGTACCGGTCAACAGCGAGAGCTACGGCTTCACGGGACGGCTATACATCACATTAGACGGGAAATACGCCATCAAAAAATTGCAGCTTGACACGCCAGCGGACATCAACCTCAACTTTGTCAATAAGATGCGTATTGAGCAGGAGTTTACGCTAACCCCGGATAATATTTGGGTGATTCAAAACGAGAACACCTACGCCAACATGTCTATCACGAAGGGTTCACAGCAATTCTATGCTCATCAGCTGCGCAACTACGACAATTATCAATTCAATATCCAGAATCGGGATTCTGTGTTTGGCCTGTTGGGGGCGACCCATATCTTACCTGAGGCAGAGAGACGCACCGATGAGTTCTGGATAGAGAATCGTCATGTTCCCCTGAAAGAAAAGGAGTCGGCTTTAGATGACCTATTGGCACAGCTGCGGAAGGTGCCTGTGTTTAATGCTGTGATCAAGACAGCGGAGATCCTGATCACGGGCTATGTCCCTACGCAGCAAGACAAGGATTACAGCAAATTTGATTTCGGCCCGATGAATACCACCTTCTCGGTCAACGAGGTTGAGGGATTCCGTATGCGTGTGGGTGGTATGACCACCGCCAACCTGAACCCGCACTGGTTCGCCAGTGGCTATATGGCGTATGGTATCAACGACCGCCGGATCAAATACAATGCCCAGTTGACCTATAGCTTCGACAAGAAGAAATACCATGAGGGAGAAAGTCCGGTAAACAACCTCTCTTTCATCCAAGAGTATGACCTCTACACACCTGGCCAGGACTTCCTCTTCACCAGTAAGGATAACATGTTCGTGGCTTGGAAGGTGGGTGAGCCCGTCACGATGATGCAGTATATTCGGAAAAGCATGTTGCAGTATCAAAAAGAGTGGCTGAACGGCTTGACACTCACCTCTTGGATTCGTAATGAGAAGAACGAGGCTGCCGGCACACTGCACTACGACCAATTCCAATCCAACGGCACAATCGCCGCACAAGATTATTTCAAAAAGACTGAGTTAGGTCTCCAATTCCGTTTTGCTCCGGGCGAACGGGCCTTCAACAGCCGTGAGGGAAAGAACTCACTTTTCAACATCTCGAAAGACGCACCGGTGATGAAACTGTCTCACCAAGTCGGGCTGAAGTTCATGGGTGGTAATTTCAATTACCATCACACGGAATTGAGCGCCGAGAAACGAATCTGGCTCTCCTCTTTCGGCCATATCGACGCATTGATTAGTGCTGGGAAAGTATGGAGCAAGGTACCCTTCCCGCTGTTGATCCTGCCGAACACCAACCAGTCTGTGACGATTCAGCCACAGGCCTTCCACTTAATGCGGGCATTGGAGTTTGTTAACGATCAATACGCCTCTTTCTACCTGACTTATTATATGAAGGGATTAATCCTGAACCGTGTTCCCGTAATCAAGTGGCTGCAACTTCGAGAAGTTGTCTCCTTCAGTGGTGTCTGGGGTGACTTGACAGATAAGAACAACCCGGATTTGAATCCGATCGGATTGTATCGTTTCCCCGAAGGCACTACGCCCATGGGAAAGACACCTTATTTAGAGTGCAGTTTCGGTGTGGAGAACATTTTCAAGATTCTGCGGGTCGATTATTACCGTCGATTAACCTACTTGGATCATTCCAACATCAAGAAAGGAGGCATACGTATCGCATTACGATTCTCGTTCTGAATTGTACAAAACATTTTAGTTTTCAAATATATCAAGCAAATGAATACAGCAAAAACAAAAGGCATCACCTTGCAACATGCACCCAACGTGTGGGCACTGACACCTTTGGTCGTTTTCTTGTTGGCCTATTTAGTGGTTTCTTTGATCGCTGGCGATTTCTATAAGATGCCGATCACGGTTGCCTTCGTGTTAGCCTCAATCGTGGCCATCGCAGGCTCTAAAGGAGGGAAGCTGAATCAACGCATCGAGCAATTTTGTCGAGGAGCAGCTAACAGCAACATCATGCTGATGGTCTTGATCTTCATCATGGCGGGTGCCTTCGCTCAGACCGCAAAAGCGATGGGAGCCGTGGATGCCACTGTCAATCTGGCAATGTCCATCCTTCCGCAGAACCTATTGGCAGCTGGAATTTTCTTGGCTGCCTGTTTCATCTCGCTCTCTGTGGGTACTTCGGTAGGTACGATCGTGGCCCTGTCGCCCGTAGCAGTCGGTATCGCCGAAAAGACAGGCATACCTGTGGCTATGATGTTGGGTGTAGTGGTGAGTGGAGCGATGTTCGGAGACAACCTTTCGTTCATTTCAGATACGACGATCGTAGCGACCCGCACGCAAGGCTGTCAAATGGCCGATAAATTCAAAGTAAACATCCGTATCGCCTTGCCTATCGCACTCTTGACCGGATTGATCTACGTCGTGCAAGGCAATGGTATAGACAGCAATTATC
>OBLI01000458.1_pt1 | contig 43150 bp, 29 predicted proteins | sample 1519701 | NCBI WGS metagenome assembly OBLI01 (sample SAMEA3663005, study PRJEB22513) | pig gut metagenome | biome: pig gut; feature: pig-associated habitat; material: faeces | place: France | collected 2012
CATGGCAAAGCTCAAGCAAGCTTGGCTCTGCTCATCTGGCTTAACGAAAACGTTCTTAAAAGAATCGCCAATATGTGGCTTGCAGTGGTTACTTACTGAAGTTGTTCTTTTCGCAAATATACAAACATTTCAGATTGGCTGCGCCTTATATTTACGTTTGTTAAGAATCAGTTCATCTTTTTAACATCCGTTTTGTTAAAAATATCTGACATAAACAACAAACGGGCATAAACGCCCAACAACCGTTGGCTCGTCTATACCCGCTCCTTTTTTCTTTTTATTTTCTTATTTCTGCCCGTTTCTCATGGCAAGCGCCTTGTTCTCAGCCGCTTCCATTATTTCGCGTTCGCCAGGCCCCTTGTCGTTGATGCCGCAGAGGTGCAGGATGCCGTGAATGATGACACGGTAAAGCTCTTCCTCGTAGGTCTTTCCAAAGAGTTGGGCGTTGGAGCGCACGGTGTCGAGCGAGATGACGATGTCGCCGCTCACGGTCTCGTCCTCATCATAATCGAACGTTATGACGTCAGTGTAATAGTCATGACCCAGATACTCGCGGTTGACCTCCAGAATCTTCTCGTCGTCAACGAAGAGGTAGCCGATCTCACCCACCTTACGACCATAAGATGCTGCCACGGCCTTGATCCAAGCCGAGGTGTCGCGCTTTTTTATTTTTGGCATGCGTACGCCTTCACTGTTGTATGTTATCATAATTTCATTTTTGTTTTTTCATCTTTTAGGCACAAACATTGACGTGTCCTTGCCGAAATGGTTAAGCTCGCGCACCACCGACGACGACACGCTGTCGAGACCTGGCTCGGCATAGATGAGGAGCGTCTCAAGACCTGTCAGGCGACGGTTAATGTCGGCTTGGTCACGCTCATATTCAAAGTCGCGCACGTTGCGCACGCCCTTGACAACAAACTGTGCGTCGTGGCGCTGGGCAAAATCGACGGTGAGGTCTGAATAGCTCTCCACCACCACGCGTCCATCGCCGGCATACAGCTGCCTGATGGCAGCAACGCGCTCCTCCACCGTGAGCATATACTGCTTGCGCTCGTTCACACCAACGCCTATCACCACCCTGTCGAAGAGCGGCAGCACGCGGTCCACGACCGACTTGTGCCCGATGGTGAACGGGTCGAAGCTACCAACAAATATTCCTGTCCGCATGTTATGTGCTGTTTTTCTTGTTTTCTGCAAAATTACGATTTTCTTTTTACAATAGCCCAATCATTCGAGAAAAAAACATTAACTTTGTTGACATAAAAAAACAGCAACAACACATGGATGTAAAGATAGAACAGTCGTGGAAGGAGCGTCTCAGTGCAGAGTTTGAGAAACCCTACTTCTCCGAACTAACCCGTTTTGTGCGCCACGAATATAGCACCACCACATGCTATCCTCCGGGCCACCTCATCTTCAATGCCTTCAACCTCTGTCCCTTCGACAAGGTGAAGGTGGTCATCATTGGGCAGGATCCTTACCATGAGCAGGGACAGGCACAAGGTCTCAGCTTCTCCGTGAATGATGGTGTGCCGTTCCCTCCGTCGCTGCAAAACATCTTCAAGGAGATAGAGCAAGACCTCGGCACACCCATGCCCAAAAGCGGCGACCTCACACGCTGGGCTGAACAGGGCGTGCTGCTGCTCAACGCCACGCTCACCGTGCGGGCGCATCAGGCAGCAAGCCATCAGCGCAAGGGATGGGAGACGTTCACCGATGCCGCCATCAGGGCCCTCAACGCCGGACGCGACCACCTGGTCTTCATTCTCTGGGGCGGCTATGCACGCTCCAAGAAGAGCCTCATCGACACGTCACGCCACCTGGTGCTCGAGTCGGTACACCCGTCACCCCTCTCCGCAAACCGAGGAGGATGGTTCGGCAACCACCATTTCTCACGCTGCAACCAGTATCTGGTGGAGCATGGGGAAAAGGCGATTGAATTTTGAATGTTGAATGTTGAATGTTGAATTGTTGCGGCGATGCCGCAATGGTGAATTTTTGAATTTTGAGTTTTCACTTTTTGAGTTTTCACTTTATGAGTTTTTTCGTTTTGAGAAACGTGAGGCTATCAAGAAGAGGCGAGGGTTCTGATGTAGGAAGAAAGCTCTGATTGAAAAAAATTATAGAAGAACATTATGATAATAGAGATTGATGACATATTGGTTTCGAGCGACATCTTCACCGAAGAGTTTTGCTGCGACCTTGATGCCTGCAAGGGCATCTGCTGCGTAGAGGGCGACGCTGGCGCTCCTGTGACGCTCGATGAGATTGGAGGCATAGAAGACGCTCTCGACACCGTGTGGGACGACATGTCGGCATCGGCACAGGCTGTTGTCGACAAGCAAGGCGTGGCGTATACCGACCGCGACGGTGACCTGGTGACGAGCATTGTGGGAGGCAAAGACTGCGTGTTCACATGCTACGAGGGCGACTGCTGTCTGTGCGCCCTGGAACGTGCTTACCGTTCGGGAAAAACAGGGTTCTGCAAACCTATCAGTTGTGCCCTCTACCCCATCCGCGAAAAGCGTCTGGGCAACGGCATGATTGCGCTCAACTATAACCGTTGGGATGTGTGCCGCGACGCTGTGAAGAAGGGACGCGAGCTGCATCTACCCGTATATAAGTTTCTTAAAGAACCGCTTATCCGCCGCTTTGGTGCCGAGTTTTACGAGAAGCTGTGCGAGGCGGGCAAGCAGATCAGTTTCTCTTGACCATGATTGTTTTTGGGGGAAACGCAAAGCGTAGAAACAATATAAGCGTAAAGACGTGCTGCGCTTTCGCAAATGGATAATAAACGCTTGGAGGGTGTGTCAAACAAAAACGGTTTGACACACCCTCCTTTGCTTTATTGGGATTTGTTAAGCTTTGCTTTGATTGGGCTTAAGCTTTATTGAGCTTTCGCTTTAGCAAGCAGCTTTCATGCTCAGCCGGCAAACGCTATTTTTTCTTCTTCAGATCCTTCCACGCTGAGAACTGGTAACGACAGTGGCTGGTGTATTTCTGTCCGGGTTCGAGCCAAGGACTTAACCACTGGGGCTTGTTTGGCGAGTCGGGATAATGTTGCGTTTCAAGACATACCGAGGCATGACGCGGATAGCGGTAGCCGTGCTTTGCAGCAAACGATGCATTGAGGAAGTTGCCAGTGTAGATCTGGATGCCCGGCTCATCGGTATAAACGTCGAGACGTATGCCCGTTGTTGGACTGTAGAGAGCTGCTGCCAACTTCTTGTCGTTGCCCTTGCCCTTTTGCCATGTGTTCAGACACCAGTTGTGGTCGAAACCACCGGCGTTGCGCGTCATGTCAAACTGCTTGTTGTTGATGTCGCGGGAGAGCGACGTGAAGCGTCTGAAGTCCATCGGGGTGCCTGCAACGCTCAGCTCCTCACCCGTGGTCATGTAGGTTGTGTCGGCAGGCGTGTATCGGTCGGCATTGATGTAGAGCATCTGGTTCTCGCCATCGTGTGAGGGGTCGCCGTTGAGGTTGAAGTAAGAGTGGTTGGTCATGTTGATGACCGTCTTCTTCGTGGTTGTTGCCTCATATCGAATGTCGATGGCGTTGTCGTGCGTCAGCGTGTAGGTGACGGTTGCCGTGACCGCTCCGGGGAAATTGTTGTCGCCATCGGGCGAGAAGACGGTCATCTGCAAGGTAGAGTCGTTAAGCTGTCGTCCGTCATACACCTTATATTGCCAACCCGTTGGTCCGCCGTGCAGACAGTGGCCATAGTTGTTTTGCGGCAGCTGTATGGTCTTGCCGTCAACCGTTATCTGTCCTTTGTTTATGCGGTTGGCATAACGTCCGATGGCGGCACCGAAGTCGCTGCCAAAGTTTATGCGGTCGGCATACTGCGCAATGTTGTCGTAACCCAACACCACATCGCGCATCACGCCCTTGCGGTCGGGCACCATTATAGAGACGATGCGCGCACCGAAGTTGGTTATGCACACCTCCATGCCCTTGCTGTTGCGCATGGTGTAGAGGTGCGTTTGGCGGCCCTCGATATTGCTCTCAAAATGGGCGGGGTCAAGACCCGAGAGCGTCAGGCTCTTCATGCCTTCAACCACGGGAGCGGCTGCCACAGCCGAGGGCGATGACCCCATAATGTGAGGCCAGCCATCGACCCAGTCGACACGGTCGAGCCACACCTTGCGGCCCTCATCAGGACTGTCGGCGCTGAAGCCGTGATACAGCAGCCAGTCGCTACCCTCGGCATCGGTCACCAGCTCGGCGTTATGTCCCGGGCCAATGACGCGCTGGTTGCGGTGCAGCATCACCTCAAAATTGTTGTCGAGCAAAGGACGGCCCTGACGGTCGACATAAGGTCCGAAGAGCGAGCGCGAGCGGCCCACCGTTACGCGATAGGTGCTGCGTTCGCCGTCGCAGCAGGTGCCGGCCGAGCCAAAGAGATAATAGTAGCCCCCACGACGTTTTATGTAGGTGCCCTCCATGAACGACCCTGCCACCTGTTGTGGCTTGGCGCCAGCCTTCAGACTCATGCCGTCGTCGCTCAGTTCGCAGCCATAGATGCCATGGAACGAGCCCCAGAACAAATATTTGCGGCCGCCGTCTTCAATGTAGAAGGGGTCGATGCAGTTTTGAATGCCTATGCCCTTGCTTATGAACATGTTGCCATGGTCGGTGAACGGACCTGTTGGCGACAGGCTTGTTGCCACGCCTATGCCGGCATCCCACTCGCCGCCCCACACCGACTTTGAATAGTAGAGCACATACTGTGAGCCCACGCGGTTGATGCATGGAGCCCAGATGCGGCCCTCGGGCAGCCATTGTGGACGCGAGGCATCGGTGAAGGCTGTGCCCACGAAGGTCCAGTTGACGAGGTTCTTCGAGCTATATATGGGCAGGTTTGTCACATCCTCTGTTGAATAGAGGTAGAAGGTGCCGTCGTCGGCACGCACCACCGTGGGGTCGGGTGCGCTCCTGTTTATCACAGGGTTGGTGTAAGTGGCTGTCTGTGCCGATGCCGCCAGCGTTACAAGCAGCGAGGCACACAAAGAATTGAGTTTTTTCATATCATTGTTTTTGTTTTTCGCAAAATTACACCTTGATTTCTTATATGAATAACACATACTGGTCTAAAAATGGAAAAATCAGACCAAAATGGCATAAATTCTCTTTTTATATGATTCATAGATGCGATTAATATTGAACACCTACTTACTATCAAAGAACTCTTTGGCTGGCAGCATAAGGCCGCTTAGCCGTTATCTCAAATTTTAACGAACTATTTATTTTTATTTTTTTATCACTTTTTTTGTTTTTCCTTTATAATCTTTTAGTATGTAGATGCCCTTAGACAAAGTGGCGTACAATCTACTAACATTGCTGTCAACTCCAACCATTTGACCCATCAAAGTATAGGCCGTTACAGGCGACAGGCTGTCAAAGCCTTCACATTGTTCAGATGCATCTTCTTCAAAAACGCCATCAATGCCTGATATCGTGGTTATTGGCTTCCACTCGAAATTATCGAACAGCGCAATGCAGTTGTGCGAGCGCACGCCCGTGCGTCCTGAGATGAAGGGCAGCGGGTCAGTATAGGTAATGACGGGCGTGGCCTCATCGTTTAGATAACATTTTATGGTGGCGCCCTCAACCACCGCCTTCAAGTGGTAAGATTGGTTTACATAGAAGGCGCGGTTCTTTGTTACCAGCGTGGTCCAACCATAGTTTTGCTTGCCCAGCACCACCGCGTTGTTGCTGATGCCGAAGAAGTAGCCTTGCTGGAAGTCGGTACCCTGCGTGGTATTGTCGTTGGCACCGCCTATCGATGGGTTATTGGTACGGAACATTAGACCAGCGTTTATGCCATTGGTACAGGTAAGGTCACACTCTACACTATAATCAGTCATGCCAATGTCAGTGAGTGCACCTGCAACATTTTTACCGAATAACGGACTGCGCATCTGTCCATCAACAGCCTTCCATACACCTTCGGTGTGCTTCCATATTTTTGATATGCCCGTATCGAAGGTGTCTTCATAGGTCTTTGGCGTGGCCGTTCCACGCTTTATCAGCATTTCATACAGTGTAACGTCGCCATCAATCACCTCTATGCGCAAGGTGGTGCGGCCGTTGGGCAACTGTATGTCGTTGATAGGTGCCACGGCCCATGCACCACCTGTTGCGGGCAGCAGCACATTGTCTTTCACCACAACACCGCCTGCCAACAAGCGCACATGTGCCGCTGCGCTCGACTTGTAGCGCAAGCCCATGTTATACAGTAGCTTCATGCGCACATTAATATTATATTGCAGCCAGTGGTTTTGCTTCAGGTGCATCACCTCGCACGAGCCATAGCTCAAGGCAAAGTTTTCGCGCTCGGCGCCAGTGCTCTGCTCCTTACACAGGGCTGCAGGTATGATGCCTGGCACAGGAAGGTTTACGTCTAAGATGCCCGAACCATCAACATAGGGGCTGAGCGCAATGTATGAGAAGTGGGCCTTACAGCCATGCGACACATAGCCCACCGAGCCTCCTTTCTCGCCCGTCGTAGAGGTGGTTCGCAGCAGTCCATCGACAAACACTTTCAGGCGTGTACCCTTCTTTTCAAGGCGTATGCTGTGCCATGCCTGTGGGGTAAAGTCGCCCACCAGGTTATACGTTGCCTTCAGCGTTCTTACACCTTGGCTACAGCTGTATAGCTCCAGTTTGGCCTCGGCAGCGTTCAGCAGCGCCTCTTGATAATTGTTAGCATCGGCATAGGCGTATAGGGCGCCAAAGCGTCCGCTGGTCTCGCCTTGGGCAAGCCTCATCGTAAATTCGGCCGTGAAGGTATCTTCGGCATGAGGCGTAAACACCGCCATAGCGTTTTCGGCCGACGATGTTTGAGCCAGATAGTCGCTGTTCACAATGCTCCATGTGCCACCGTTTGTGCTCCATTCGGGGCCTATCTCGGCACGATCAAAATAGTCGCACGGCGCTATGATTGGGGCATCTTGCATCCAGGTGGTGTTGCCCAGCATCATCATCTTATCGCCATTCCATGCTATGCGGTCGAGGTCGAGCTGGCGCTGCGTGCGTCCGCTGGTGCGCGTCATGTTATGATAGCAGAAATAATACGAGTCGAGGTCGGGACCCACAAAGGCCGAGCCGTGACCTAAACCATAATGGCTGTCAACACCATCGGCACTTATCAGTATGGGGTTTTGTTCGGCCTGAGGCGTATAGCGGGCTATCGGCCCTTGGGTGTTTACGGCATAGTCGATACGATAACCATTTGTGAGCACATGGTTGCCCGTATAGATAAGATAATATTTGCCATTGCGCTTAAACACGCCGGGGCCCTCAGTCCACTGGCCGTTCATACAGGCGTTAAGGTCGACATCAGTCCCAAACGAGGTGTGTGTAGGCATCTTGTTGCCTTTAATGCCCGTATGGTCGGCATGATAAAAATACCACTGGCCATCGTCGTCAATAAAGATGCTACCATCAATCTCCTGCTTCAGGTTATCGGTCACCACCTTGAAAGGGCCCGTGGGACTGTCGCTAGTAAGCACATAGTGGCCCAGGCCGTTGGGCGAGGTCACCATATAGAAGGTGCCATTCCAGTACTTCACCTCAGGGGCATAGCCATCAACGGCAATGGGGTCGTTGCTCACCACAATGGCATCAGACCAATTAATGAGGTCGCGCGACGTCCAGCATAACAAACTTTTTGTGGCCGAACTGCAATACAGATAATACACGCCACGATATTTTATCACTTGTGGGTCGCCCACATCATAACTCTGCTGCCCCGACATCACCACAGGGTTCTTCCACCCTTGGGCATCAACCGAGGTAGGAACGGCGAGCAGCGCCAATGCCCATAGGGCCAAACACTTAGATATACGCATGGTTATTATTGTCTTATTTCATTATTTTGCGGCTACCATCCTTAGTAGCAACTACATATACGCCCTTCGGTAAGGTTTCAACATTGTTCATATCTTGCGCCACCTTCTGCCCTGATAGGGTGTAGATGCCACAATGAGCGTTAGAGACGGGGGTGCTACTGAGGGAAACGCCCTTGATGCCCGACGTGGTGCCAGTAAGGGGTGTGAGCACAAAATTGTCAAAACGAGCCACACACGAGTGGGTGCGCAAGCCCGCACGGCCTGAGATAAATGGCTGTGCGTCGGTATAGGTGATTAGAGGTTTATTCATATTGTCAACATAACACTTGATGGTGTTGCCTACAACCTCTACCTTTACATGATATTTCTGGTTTGTATATAACGATGCGCTCTTGCTTACCAGCTGTTTCCAGTTATAGTTTTGTTTACCTAATACTACCGACGACGATGTCAGACCAAAGAAATAGCCCTGTAAGAAGTCGGTGCCCTGTTGTGCATCATTGCCTGCACCACCCATTGAGGGATTGGTCACTCTGAAGAGGATGCCTGCATTAACATCTGACCCAAACTTCATGTCGCACTCTACTACATAGTCGGTCATACCTAATGCCGAGGTAGAACCCATCAATATTTTTCCATACGAGGGGCTCTTCAGCCATCCGTCTTCTACAGTCCATGTGCCTTGTTTGTGCTTCCAATTCTTGCTAATAGTGGTGTCAAAATTGTCAGACATCACATCAGTAATGATAGTACCTGTGCGTGCATCAATCTCGTACAAATCAATGCTGCCTTCGATAACCTCTATGCGCATTACCGAATGACCACCCGCCAGACTAATGTCTTTGAGGGTGAGCACATTCCATACCGATTTTGTGGCGGGCAACGTAACATCGTCTATCACCACGGCATCGTTTACAAAGACGCGAACCTTGGCATCGGCCGAAGAGCGATAACGCAAGCCCATGTTGTAAACTGTCTTGGCACGCGCATTAATGTTATAGGTGGCATGGTTGCCCGCGTTCAGCATAAGGGCATGGGCCACACCGTAAGAAAGGGGTATCTCGGTGAACGAGGCGTCGGTATCGACCGCATGGCTGGCTGCCAAACGGTTGGGAACAGGAAGATAAGTAGCCGTGAGGGCCGAGCCATCAACATAGGGGCTATGGGCAATATAGCCAAACTGGGCGGTGGTGCCATGGGTGGTATAGCCCACATAGCCAGCGGTAGCTGTAGCATCGGCAACGGTGCCACAAAGCATATTATCAACAAACACTTTCAGGCTCGTATTGCGCTTCTCAAGGCGTATGCTATGCCAGCATTTGGCATCAAACTGCCCGTTAATGGCATAGCTACCCATCGTGGTGGTTACGCCGTTTGTGATGCGAGCCAGTTCTATTGTTTGGGCCGAAGGATTAATCATGGCCGTTGAATAGTTGCGACTGTCGCTATAGGCATATAACGCGCCATACGAGCCGCCTGTGCCTGTAAAGCGCACGGTATATTCGGCCGTAAAATTGCTCGCTACGCTACTCTTCATTACGGCATAAGCCTGAGCGGTGGCATCGGTTTGGGCAAGATAGTCGCGGTTCTCAACGCCCCACTGGCCTGCGGTGGTAACCCACTGCGCGCCCAGCTCGGTGCGATCAAAATAATCGTTCTCGGCCACAATGGGGGCATCTTGTTGCCAGGTTGTGGAGCCATACATCATCAGTTTATCGCCATTCCAGCCTATACGATCCATACAAAACTGGCGATAGCTGCCACTGCCACTGCTTACAAGGTTATGGTAACAAAAGAAATAGGTGTCGAGATCGGGACCTACCACTACCGAACCATGTCCTAAGCCATACAGATTGTCAACGCCATCGGTGCTTATCAGTATAGGGTTTTGCTCGTCTTGGTTCATAAAGCCACTGGTGGGCCCTATTTTCGACACGGCAATGTTAGTGCGGTAGCCACGAGACAGATAGTGATTACCACAATAGAACATATAATACTTGTTGTTGCGTTTAAACACCTCGGGGCCCTCGGTCCACTGGCCTCCCATCGCGGGCACCACGTTCTTTTCGGCGCCAATGGTCAGCGGGTCGGTCATAGGACAAGCCATAATGCCATTTGAGCCAGCATGGTAAAAATACCACTTGCCATCATCATCAATGAGCACATTGCCATCAATCGAGTTGCCAAGGTTCTTGGTAGCACACACAAAAGGGCCTGTAGGGCTATCGCTAGTTAACACGTAATGGCCATTGCCCGAGGGCGAGGTCACCATATAAAACTTACCATTAAAATATTTTACCTCGGGAGCATAGGCAAACTTGGCCACGGGATCGGAACAACAGGTTATAGGGCCAGTCCAGTTAACTAGATCGCGCGACTGCCAGCAATATACGCGTGAAGCATCGCCCGTAACATACATATAATAGGTGCCACGATATTTAAACACAAATGGGTCGGCCATACCACTTCCAGGTTGCCCATTAAAGCTGGTAGGGTTCTTCCAGCCTTGGGCATTAATGCTTACCGCTAGCAAGAACATGAGGAGGCTGGCTACAAGATACTTGTATATTTTCATTTGCTATATTTGTTTTGTTTGTATACAGGGTTTACTTCTTGTAAGTAATTATGAATGAACAGGAAATTAACTTGCTTTGCGAGTGCCGTTAATGCACTATTGCTTTCCGGTCGTAACCCCTATCGGTGTGAGGCAGAACGTGAACGTTTGTTCATGCAACAGCACACGGGTATCGTTCATCATTTCACTATATTGGCCCACATTGGTCATCTCGTTTACGCCCGACTGCTTCAGGTCAATGTTCAGATTAATGGCCGAGACAGGTTGGACAGACGAGACGTGGGCGCTGGCGCTGAAGGTGGCTGCCGACGATACCTCAAGGCCCAAGCCCTGAGCATTGGTTTGGCACCAACGACGCACATCGCAATGGTTGCCCCACGCTTGGTAAGGGTTATACGGGCACTGGGCTTGGGCAGCATCAAACTGATACAAGCCTACAAACTGCGAAGCCTTGCGGTCGGCATAGTTTTCTTCAGGGCCACGACCTAAGTATTGGCTCTGGCTCATAGCCATAGGCATTTGCAGCGTCATGCCATAGCGCAGCACCTTGGGCTGAGCCGTAGCATCGTGTGGCGTAACCTTTTGCGACACCTGAAGGGCGCCCTGCTCGTTTAGGGTGTAGGTGATGGCAAGGTGCAGACGCTGTGCCTTCAGTTCATATTGCGCTGTTACACAAACGTTGGTGCGCTGGGTGTTGGGGTTCTTCACCTTCTCGGCCTTTAACGATACAAGGGTGTAGGTGGGGGCTTGCCAAGGGCCAAACATCTTTTCGCCATCGGCAGCACGGTCGTTGCTGGTTAGCGGTCGCCAGAAGTTGGGCTTTAGGGTTCCACCATCGGCCAGCATGGCATGGCCAAAGGCATCGTAGCGTGTGAGCCAACCTGTGGCCTTGTTGAACGACACTGTGCACACCTTGTTTGCTATCGTGATGATGTCTTGCCCACGCTTCAGCTTCAGTTTGCTGGGCTTAGCATCGGCTACAGGCAGAGCATCGGGCTTAAAGGGGCGCACCGTGAGTTGAGCTTTGGCCACAGTTTGACCTTTGTTAACGAGGGGCGTGGCCACCGATTGATGATAGGTAACATCGAGGGTAAGTTCGCCTGTAGGATAGGTTTTAAACAAGTCGGTATAACCTAAGTTGATACGAGTGGTTTTACGCGGAGCCACCGTGAAGGGCTTGGCATACTGCCCTTTCAGCACGGCAGCACCGTTATGACGCACCACCCAACTAATGGTTACATTTCTCAGTGTTTCGTAAAAACTATCGTTAAACACTTCGAGCATGCCCACACGTGGGGCGTGCGAGAGGGTGCTGATGTTCTGCATCTGATAACTTATCTCTTGCATGGCGGGCATGCCCTTCAGCATATTGTTCAGGGTGCCCTCGCACAAGAAACCGCCCGCATAGCGAGGCTGACGCGAGTGCAACGACATATACTCGTCAATGGCGCCATAACTATTGCCCTGGGCGCTGGCATAACTGGCTAACAGTTGTGGCTTTTCAGCAACAGGATTGCCCATATTGCAGAAGTCGTCGGCCACCTTGGCAGTGGGAGCAAAAGGCGCATACAGTTCACAGCGTTTATCAGTGAAAGGCATATCGACCCATATCACAGGGCGCTTTGTGTCTTCCTTCTTCAACTTCTCAAACAGTTTGCTTATCACAACATTGTCGGTCTCGGCTTTTCCTACGCTCCACATTATGATACTGGGGTGATTATATAGCTGTTTGAAAGCAGCTATATGTTGACTTCTTCCTAATTCAACACAGGCGTAAAAGCCATATTCGTCGCAGAGATCATACCATAATGGGTCAACCCGATCGGTGCATACGGCATTGATATTATGCGCTTTCAGTAGGCGAAGAATGTTTATCATGTCGGCACGACTCATGTTTGGCTGCAGATTGTGCAAGTTGATGCCTTTCAAAAACAAGGGGCAACCATTCAGAAAGAGTTTTGCATAGCGTATGGCTACCAAGCGAAAACCTACCTTTTGCTTCACCTGTTCTGTCAGCCCCTTACCTTTTATGGATGTGGCGTTGAGACATAACGTATATTGGTATGGCGTTTCGGCCGTCCAGCGTTTCACCTTTTCTACGTCAATAGCAAACTGCTGGCGCGCTGGTTTTACTTGCTTTACAAGCTTGCCTTCGGCCACCACTTCTCCATCGGCATCCATCAGGCAGTATGTCACCATACTATTGCCATGGTTCCAAAACGAAATATCTAACCTTCCGTTTTTAAAAGTTTGCTCGTCAATAGAGGGTGTAACGTGCAACGAGTCGATGAGGGTTGCATACACACGTCCTGTTGACAATACAAGTAATATCAAAAATAATAATTTCTTCATTCAAAAAGAATTTATTTCATACAGCAGTTTTTGTTCAATACCACGTTCCTTCTTTAGTTTACAACATAATAGAGCACATTGCCAACTGTTACCTTTGCAGCACCGTCAGACAAAAGTCCGCAACGGGTAGGAACGTCATGAGCAAGAGTGACGACACCAAACGAACGATCGTTTACATAGACATGTATGTCCTTGCCTCGGCGTTCCACACGCAACTGGTTCACAGTTTGACGCTCGCTGCCCACCTTTATGCGGTATATGTTACGATGCATATCAGTGGCTTCACGATTGATGAAACGCAATCCGTGAGTCTTGACCGTAGGGAACGTTATGCGTTGCCACGCAGGATTTGACGATGTAGCTAATTCGGTTGATAAAGGTCGCCAGGTGTCACCATCCAGCCATGCTATCTCTTGCGATGATGCTACATCAGCCTGATAATGCTCCTTGACAGCCGCCTCAATACCCAAATCGTGTGCATAGGGGTCGTTATCAGGAGTGTTGTGAGGAAAGAGCAGTGCGTTGACATAAGTGTCGCTGTCGAAACGGTATTGCTTTTCAAAGCTGTCGGTGTATTTCACATCAGGATATACCACCTGTTCTGTGGCAAGAGGTTTCACTACCATCTTTGTTTTACCTTTCTCACAATGGTCTATCACCACTTGTGCTTTTGCAGCATCAATCTTTACGCTTACATAGTTTTTAGCATCAGTATAGGCCGCCATCACGCCATAAGTGCCTGATGTGGCATCATTATCATCGGTCTGCACACTCAGTTCATAGTTATTAGCGGCAGTGCCCTTCAGCCACATGCCCTTGGCAAGTGCTAAGCCATGCGTTCCTGCGGTAAGCGTATCCCATCCACTGAAATACGGTCCGTATTCGTCAAAGCCTTCATTATAAGCAGCGTAGTCAATGTGGTAATCATTGCTATCACCTAACAGTTCAACCTTATTATCGCTAACATTCACACGCTGATGTTGGGTTACAAGAACTTTGTCTATCCACACCGTCAGCAAGTTATGATTTTTCTCTATACGCCACTCGTGTGCAACGTTACGAGCCATGCTATCGGGTAGCAGAACGGTTTTATCTCCTATGACAACACCCTGCTCATGATGGGCAGACGACATAGTAAGTTCGAGTAAATAGGTTGTTGAAGAGAAAGGTATATCGGCAATGCTGGTGCCCGCATACTGGGGCTTAGAGGGTGCAGGATGGAAGCCCGCAGTATTCGGCCCCGTGATGCCATCAACCACCATACGTCCATTGCTGAAATGGATGCGATCAACATATTGGCTACGCTGCCAACCTTTATTAGCCATATAAACGAGCCACCATTCCCAGCCGTTAGGGCCACGCACAATATTAGGCTGACCAGGCGTTACAAGCAGGTCGTCGGCTTTTTCATTTCCAAAATCGTAAAGGGCTATTGACGACAATGTTCCTTTCCCTTCCTTCGGCTGTTCAATAACAAGGGTGTTTACACCTTTTTTCAGCCAACTGTGGTTGATGGGATATAACTGATAGTCGGAGCTTTTACCAGCATTTATAGCATGACCATTGATTTTCACACTTATACCACCGCGCTGAATAAGTTTCAGATACACATTACCTACAGGCACTGACGCAAGGTCAAAACGCATGATGCGAGCAGACGCATTGCCAATATCACCACTATTATCTGTTGCCAGTGGTTGCCATTGTCCCGATCCATAATGCAAAAGGTCGGCATGGGTATCGTCAATAGGCTCGGTGTTGGGGCCTACTACTGGCCAACTATACTTGCCGCCAGGACCAAAGCCTAAGGGACTGCTGGCCTCGCACACACCCAAACGATAATTGCCAAAGGATGGTGATGTATGATTAGCATTATACATCATATAATAACGTCCACGATATTTAATGACAAAGGGGCCTTCGGCCACGCGATTGTCGTATGTTTCCCATGTGCCAGGCTGCGAACTAAACTGTTGCACAGCATCGCCACAGAACGTAAAGTCTTGGTTCATAGGGCGGCCCCAAATGGTATTGCCATCGGTAAACTTCACCATATATAAATAAAGACGACCATCATCGTCGCGAAACACCATGGGATCGATACGATTTTCAAACCACTGGTCGTCACGCACCTCACGATACGGTCCAGCAACTGTGGGCGACACCGCATGGGTGATGTGCACAATATGTTTGTCTTTACCCCAGTAATTGGCACTGAAGAGGAGGTGGAACTGTCCGCCGCTATATGACATATCATTAGCATGTATCTGGTTGTTCTTAGCCCCCGTTCCCTTTGTCCACTGGTTATCAAGGTCGAACACATGCACCCGTTCGCCCCAATTCACGAGATCCGTACTTACAAAAAGGTCGCCATAAGTGGCCACGCCACCCAGATAATATTTGCCCGCATATTTTATACATCCAGCATCGGCAATACCTGGAATAACAGGATTAGTATATGATTGTGCCTCTGCCGTTTCCACATTTAATGAGAAGACCGCTGATACGAGGGGCAATGCTACCGAAGCAAACGACAACAGACGTTTTTTTATACTGCTGGAATGTAGGTTTTTAAAATGAGTTTTCATAATTGTAGGTTTTGTATAAATCGGTTCTGCAAAAGAGGGGTATTATCTATGCGACAGATGGCAGAGACTTGTAGCACAATGCAACTGCTGTTTAATTTACACTTATCTTTCGTGTTACCTCTTTGCCATTATTCAGCGCGAGGTTTAAAAGATATACACCTTTGGTGGTGGGCTTGACAAAAGAGGTGGTAGAAAATTCGCCCACCTTGCTGCCAGCGAGGGTGTAGACGGTGGTTTTAGCCACGTTATCGCTAACCGAGATACTTGTATCGCCCACAACAACACTAACCTTCGGTGTAACTTTAACTACATTTACCTTAGTGGCGTTGGGGTTAGTGCCTAACACAAAGTCAATCCATGTCCATGAGGCATCACGCTTTGCATCAGGCATCATATCATAAACTACATTGTTACTGCCGTCGTGATTGTCGTGCAACATAACGTTAGCACGCATCAATTTCTCTATCGGAGGCGTGGTAAAGCCCAGCGCGCTCCAAGGTATAGCGGCTTCTATGATATAATATTTGTTGGCTCGAGTTATCACACTACGCACGTTTTCAACCTTGTTTGCCATCCAACGACGCTTTTCATTGCTGCCCTTATAGGCCACCACGCCACCATCAAGGCGGAAGAACAGGCGGTGAATATTGTCGACGGGCTGCTCGTCAGAGGCATAATCGGTATCGAGGAAGAGGGTTACACCATCGCCGTAGGATGAAGGAAGAGGGTGCTGTGTGTTGTCAGAAACGCGAGTGGTAAAATAGAGAGCATCCTCATCATAAGCAAAGTCGGCAGTAAAACGCACCTTATTAGAGCTATGTCCTAAGAGCAACTGCGTAGCGTTGGCCATATAGTAGCCCTCTTTACTTGTTTGTTTTCCATCAATGGTGGGATGGGCATAGGGGGCTTCGAGCTGTCGCACGGCTCTACCTTTTATCATATCAATACGTCCGTTCATGCCTCCTACAGCCACAACGGTACCTGTATCGATAACGGCAAGCGAGTTCCACAATGAGTTATCGCCACCAAAGGGTTCGCTCATGGCCTTAAAATCTTTGGCCTGCTCGTTACCAACATATACCCACATTTGCTGTTTCGACATGTCGGCGCCATTGCCATTCTCGCCTTGATGCGAGATAATGGTTTCGCCCCAAGGAAGCTTGCGAAGATAGGGAGCTCCACCACGGTATAGTGGACTATAATTATAGTTGACGGCTTGCCAACGATATTGGCTAGCAGCATCTACCCAATAGTTGTTCCAGTTGGTTTCAAGCGGACAGGTTACCACCGTGGGGATAAAATTGTTTACACCTGCCCAACCATTGTCTTCAAAAGCTAAAGCAATAGTTTTACCATCTTGTAAGATGATGGCCGACGGCATGCCATCGCGATAACCAGCACGGAAAGAAACTTTTTGAGCCGCTGTCCATGTTTGGCCTTTATCAAACGAGCGGCACATTGATATCTGTTGTTCGTTCGATCTGGTATAGGGCCCTTCGTCGGCAAAATAAAGCTGTAGCTCGCCCGAAGGGAGCTCAAGGAATGACGGTTCCCAGCAACCATCGTTAAACGTATGGGATGCATCGTTCACAAATATCTCATCGCTCCAGGTCTTGCCGTTGTCGGTACTGCGTTTGCAGCGTATACCGAAGCGGCGGTCTTCAGTGTAAGGGGTGCTGGGGCGAGGGTTGTAACCAACCACAATGGTGCCATCAGACAATTGTACAAGGTCGGGCACACAGTTGGGTACATTATTTGTATTGTTGACAATGGTTGTCGGCGACGACCATGTGCTGCCCTTATCTGTACTGAAGGCTATCACTATGCCTTTGCTCTCGCATGTGGCCATGAGCCTACCATCTTTAAGCTGGATGATACGAGCATAACCACCACTTGAGAATACGGTTTTGCGAGTGGCATTGTCCCAAAATATGCGCGACCCTTTATAGGGTTCGTGGCGTGCGGCCAACGTAGCGCTGGGCATACTAAGCAAGGTGAGAGAGGTAAGAGCGAGAAGTAAAGTGCGACGCATATAGATATGTTGTTTTTAGAGTTGTTAGGGTTGTTAACAGATAAATTAACGAGAAGGGCAACATGCTGGGCAAGCCTATGTCCATACATGTCGCCCTTTTCTTTATCCTAAATTTATAGATCAATTATTGAAACTTGAAGACAAACTCAACGTTCGACACAGCCTTTGCCTGTGCATTAGCATCAGAAGAACGTTCAATGCTGAGTTTATCAGCAGCAAGATTGGTAGTGGTGCCCGAAGCCACCTCGTTGCCATCTATCATAAAAGTGCCGGTTCCATCAAGTGTATATTCAATCTTTGCATTGGCCACATCGGTGCCAGCGGGCAACGTGAAGGTGTATATCTGATGGTCTTGGTTAAAGGCATCGCGTGTGAGCACGCCCTTCACACCGTTCACCGTTACAGTCTTAAACTCAGGATATATCAAGCAATAGAGTGTATATTGCTTAATGGTTCCTGCATAAGAGCGCACTGTGATGACATGATCTTGTGAAAGATTGTAGCGCACCTTGCTGCTTGTTACCTTGTTCTTCAGGGCTTTTTGCTCGGCAGAGCTGAGGGTTGAATAGTTCTGAAGAAGCTGATAATCGGCATCAGCCATATCGACAAACACGAGGGTAGAGTCGGAAGGCATATCGTAATAGATACGCTGGTTCTTCGGGTTTACCTTAATGTCTTTACCATTATACACCTGCTTTGTGGGCAAATTCAGCACCCATGCATCATCTCCCAGCTTGTTAGCATAGAAGGTGTTGGGAGTGATTGTTGTGTAGAGGTCCTTAAATTCGGTCTCATCGTCAACCACAGTAACATCAAACGAGCAAGTGGCCTGTTTCAGGTTGCCACCCATATAAGTGTCGAAGGTAGAGGCTACGCACACCACATGATAGGTGCCTGGCGCTTTATACGAATAGGTGAAATGGTTCTTGTTCACGGCAATACCCGTTTCCATCTCGTCACGTTTCTCATAGCGATGTCCATCATCGCCAGGATAGATAGCCACAAGGTCGGCCACGCCTGTAAAATCAATCACCAACGATTCGTTCACCTTCAGCGTTGTCTTGTTCGTATCATATTGTATTGAAGCCACTGGTGTGCGCGACTCTACGTTCTCGTCACTACATGCTGTATTGAGAAGCAGTGCACAAGCCATGAGGGCAAAACTAATTATCTTTTTCATAAAATGTAAAATGACATTATTGTTTACAACCATTTTTCATAAAAGCCGAGGCTTAATAGCCAGGGTTCTGCTCAACCTTTCCGTTTGACACGTCAACCTCTGTCTGGGGAATAGGCAGAAGGTTGTGTACACCCTCGCGGAAGTAAGCTCCACGACGATTGGCACGACGTGCTCCAAAGGCGTGCATCACCTTGGCAGCCTGTCCCGAGCGTACCAGGTCGAAATAGCGATCCCACTCGAAACACATCTCGGCACGACGTTCTTTCCATATCTGGTCGCGCATATAGCCATAGCCGCCTGCCCTATAAAGCACCGTGCTGGCATTGATGGTGTTTACTTGCGCTTTACACATGTTCAGCATCTGCAACGATTTCTCGCGATCGCCCATCTCGTTCAGTGCCTCAGCATAAGTGAGCACTACCTCTGGGAAACGCATCACACGACGGTTCTTACCGTTGTCGCCACCATACTTAGGCTTATCTTTCTTCGGTGTGTACCACTTAAGCGATACCACACGTCCTTCACCACCTTGCCAGTTTTCACCATCAAAGGTTGTGGTTTGGTGATGAATGAAATATTCGCCACGCGCATCGCCAGTATCAAAGATGTTTTTAAGCAGTTCGTCAAGTGTGTACATCTTGGTCTGACCTGTGTCGAAGAACTCCAATCCGTAGCCCTCGTTGGCATCGCCACTGGTACCGTCGGCACTCTCCTTGAAAACCACTTCAAATACAGAACTCTTGCAAAACTCGCCATCATTGTAGAACTGGAAACAATAGGCCCACTTATCACCGTTATGCAGCGCATTGCCATAATAATCGTTATACTTGAGCGAATAGACATTGCTCAGATTTGGCATTTGATAGGTAGGAGCTTCATATTCGCCTGCTGTACCTTCTTGTATCAAGCGTTTGGGTTTAAACCACAACTTCTCGCGCAAGGTTTCCCACTCTTCATCGCTTCCGCTCCACTTCAGCATCTCAGCATAGGTCATGGGTTGTCCCTCAACCATATACTTACCCAGCTCAATAATTTGGTTCCACTTGTCAGAGGGCACACCGTTCTTTGCCTCATACAGCAACACCTTCATGAGCAAGCCTACGGCAGCACCTGTGGTGGCCTTGCCCAGTTCAGAGGTGCCTGTGTAGCTGGGTTTCAGCATAACGGCAGCCTCGCGCAGGTCTTTCTCAATATAAGCGTAACACTCTTCGGCAGTGCTGCGCGGCACAACAAGACCTTCAACTGTTTCGTTCTCAGGACGGATGGGCACACCACCGAACGATTTTACGAGGTTGAAATAATAGAAGGCACGCAAAAACTTGGCCTGGCCATAGATGTTACGTATCTCCTGATATTGACTATACGAGTCGGTAGATATTTTTACACGGTCGATGTTATAAATAACCTGGTTTGCGCGGTGTATGCCTTTATAGTTAACATCCCAACGCTGCTTGATCCATGTGTTTGACGTAGAGAAGATAAAATTGACGAGCTGTCCCATTTGTGACGAGGTGCCCTCATCGGTATCATACACATTGTCGCCCATAGCCTCGCCGAAGCGCCATTCTTGGTCGTTATACGAGTCAGACTGCAACACGTCGTAGGCAGCATCAAGTGCCGACTGCATCTTATACTGTGTATCGTAGAAATTCTTGTCGGTGGCATAGCCTTCTACATCTTTATCAAGAAAGTCGTTACATGCCGTAAACGACATGAGGCAGGCAGCACCAAGAGTTATCTTTAATAATGTTTTATTCATAGCAGTAATCATGAATTAAAGTCCAAGTTTTACACCAAAGGTGAACGAACGCGCTTGCGGATAGTTGCCCTGATCAACACCCATACTGAGGTTGTTGCCCTCGGTGCCTGACACGCGGCCTACCTCGGGGTCGAAACCATCATAACCTGTGAAGGTAAGGAGGTTATAGCCTGTAAGAGAAATAGCGAGGCTTGAAATCTTCAGCTTCGACAGTATGCTCTGCGGGAAGTTGTAGGTAAACATCAGCTGCTTCAAGCGCAAGTAAGAGCCGTCTTGTACGAAGAAATCGCTTGAACGGAAGTTGCGAGCAGCATCGCCGTTATCAAGATCAGGCACTGAGGCATTGAGGTTTTGGGGGAAGAACTCGCGTCCGCTACCATCAATCTGTCCTGACCAGTGCTTTGAACGAATGTCGGCATAACAGTTGCCAGAAGCACCATTATATAGGTAATAGTCCATAACGTTGAAAATCTTATTACCTGTTTGGCCCTGGAAGAAGATGCTCAAGTCAAAGTTCTTGTAGCCCACTGACAAGGGGATACCAAACACGAAGTCGGGCAGCGGCGAGCCGAGGTATGTACGGTCTTCGGCCGTAATCTGGTTGTCGCCGTTCAGGTCTTTCCAGCGGAAGTCGCCAGGCTTGTAGGTCTGCTCAAAGTCGGCACGACCCGTTTGATATTGTGCACTGTTGCGCACCTCTTCAGCCGTGTTGAAGATACCATCAGTAACATATCCGAAGAACGAACCGATGGGCTGACCCACAGCGGTCTTTGTTACATAATCAACAATGCTACCTTCGCTCAGGTATGAACCATAGATAGGCTCGTTGCCTGTGCCCAGCTTGGTTACCTTGTTCTTCATCCATGTAAGGTTGAAGCCCACCTCATAGCGCCAGTCGCTACCAATGTTGTCGCGCCACTTGAGGTCATACTCCCAACCATAGTTCTTAACATCTCCAGCATTGGTCATAGGCGATGAGTTGAGGCCTGCCGAGCTTACGGTGGGCACGCGCAGAAGCATGTCGGTGGTAAGACGGTTATAATATTCGATTGTAGCAGTCAAACGATTGTTGAAGAAGCCCAAATCGACACCAATATTCAAGTTGCGGCTCTTCTCCCATTTAATATCGTTATTACCCAGTACGGTAGCAGTAGAGCCTTCCCACATGGTTTCGTTACCGAGGCCATACGAGTAGTTAAAGCCTGAGGTGAGATAGGTGTAACGCGAAAGAACGTCGATACGGTTGTTACCCAGCAAACCCCATCCTACACGGAACTTACCATTTGAAAGCCATTTTACGTTACGCATAAACTTCTCGTTTGAGAAACGCCAACCTAAAGATACTGAGGGGAATACGCCCCAACGGTTTCCTTTGGCAAACATTGAGCTACCGTCGGCACGCACATTGGCTTGCAACAGATAGATATCGTTCAAGCTATAATTTAAGCGGCCAATGAAGCCCACTGCTGACCATTCGCTATCCAATCCATAAGTCTTGTCGCCAATGTAGGCACTTGACAGATAATGGAATATTGACGAGTTGCTGGGTGTACCTTTGCGGTACGACTGCTGCCAGCTGTTCTTATAACCCTCGGCGGTTTGACCAGCCAACAGCGTTACTTTATGATGTTTATCATTCCAATTGAACGTAAGAAGGTTGTTAATCTCCCATTTGTTCACATTGTTTTGTTTCTTATATACTTGTGAGAGCGAGGTGGGCATCACAAAGTCTTCTTCCAGGCCCCATACCTCAGAAAAGTCGTTATCGGTTTGACGCGTGGTATAGTAGCTTGCGCGGAACTGATAGTTCAGCAACTTACAAATTTTAGCGTCAAGTGTGAGGTTCATGTCAAGGCGGTTGCGAGACATATCGGCATTATTGCGGTCAAGCACAGCCAGCGGATTGTTGCTGTACCAGTAGCCTTTCGAGTCGTACAAATATTCGAAGGGGCTTTCATAAAGCGCTTGCTTCAAGATACTGCTTGAACCTTCAGGCACACCATCGCGGTTCTCGTGGGTGTAAGCCATGTTAGCAGTCATATCAAGCCATTTTGCCAGTTTTGTTTTAATATTTACACGTCCGTTTATTCGTTCAAAATCAGAGGTCTTGATAATACCCTTTTCATTATAATAACTTGCGCTGGCAAGCACCTGTGTATTATCGTTTCCGCCTGATACTGAAACGGCATGCTGTGTTTTAAAGCCTGTACGGGTGATGGCATCCCACCAGTTAGGAACGCCGTTACGGGTGATTGTATCTACACGGTTAAACTTATTCTGGTCGAAAGCGATAGAGCCATCGTCTTGCAGGCTCTGATAGAGTTGTCCTTTATATGAATAATTGCTCTGGCCCGACATATAGTCTTGCATAAGGGCATAGTCTTCAAGGCCGAGAACATCAATTTTCTTCCAGGGGTTAGAGATACCAGCATAGCCATCATAGGTAACATGCACCTTGCCGGCTTTACCACCCTTGGTGGTGATCGACACTACACCGTTGGCAGCACGAGCACCATATACAGCGCTGGATGCGGCATCTTTAAAGATCTCTACATTTTCAATATCGTTGGGGTTGAGATAGTCGATGTTGTCAACAATAAATCCGTCAACAACATAAAGGGGGTCAGAATCGTTCACAGTACCAGTACCTCTAATCTTGATGGTGGTAGAGCTACCAGGTGCACCTGTGTTCTGAATAATGTTCACACCCGTGGCACGACCTTGCAACGCCTGTACGGCCGACGATACTGGGGTTTTGTTAATATCTTTTCCTGCCACTGATGAGATAGAACCAGTGATATCGCTCTTGCGCTGCACACCGTAGCCAATAACTACGAGCTCGTCAAGAACTTTCGATTCAGAATGCATCGTCACCGCAATAGAACGGCGACCTTGCACAGCTACCTCCTCGTCTTTAAATCCCATGTAAGAGAACACGAGTGTAGCGTTTGATTTTACACTGATGCTGTAGTTTCCGTCAAGGTCTGAAACAGCACCGTTTGTCTTGTTGCCCTTTTCTCTGACGGTGACACCCATCAGTGGTTCGTTTGTTTGCCCATCGCTTATCACACCCTTTACAGTGATGTTCTGGGCGAAGGCAGTAAGGGTTGAGAGCATCACAAACAATAGCATTGTTGTAATTCTCGCAATTTCATGTTTTCGCATATAGATTGCTATTTTTGGTTTAAACGTCAATTATTTCATCCAACCTTTATTATAGAAATGGTTGCCAACGTGGGTGTATCATGGCAACAAACGGCTGTAAGTAATTAGAAGAAGGAGGTATCCCACCGTTTCTGATGGGCGTGGGATACCTCCCCTTATGATTGAAAAATTGTATTTATAATACGTCGTCCTACCTATTAACGAACAACAATTTTCTTACCGTTCACAATGTAAACACCCTTCTGCAAACCTTCGGTAGCCTTCTCGGCAGCTACATTTGCACGCACCTGCACACCTTCAACGGTATATACAGCAGCTGCCTGAGCAGGAGCATTGTTCGTGATAGCGTTCACGCCAGCAAGCGCGTTCTCGTAGGGATCAACATAAGCGGGGTCGGTCTTGTCAGTAACGCCGTCGTAGATGGGCTCCAATATACCTCTGTCGCTCTTACCGTCCCATCCAGTCTTATTATACTTAAAGGTATAAAGTCCATTGGTGGTAGCTGAAACGTAAACAATCTGTCCGCCCAGGTTACGCAGTGTGTGTACAGCATCGCCCTTATCGGTAATTTGCGGACATACGATGGGCGACTCGTTTGATTCGTCAAGACGATACAGGCCGTTACCATAAACGGTAGGATTGTTATTGGCCTCGTTATACCAGTAGAGTGAGCCACCAGCAACAGTAAGCTCCTTCACCCAGTCGCACTGTGTGCCAGGGCAGAAGTTCATTTGTATCTTAGGATTGTTCTTACCATCATAAATCCAGAGTTCACCACCCCAGTTGGTTTCAGGCTTTGCAGCATCAAATCCGTGAGCAGCGCAGAAGAAGTAGTTGCCCTGGAACTCGCAACCTGGGTCAACGAAAGCGTTCATGTTTGCAGTAGGTTCAATATTGTTGATATCGAAAATGACAGGCTTCTCGTCCTTAGTCATGTGCCAGCCAGCCAGCTCATCACCATATTCAACAGTAGCTACGCGGCTCCAGATGCGACCAAACACCACCTCACGGCTCGGGCCAAAAGTATCGCCACTTTCGCCAATACCATCAGCATTTACGCCAGGCTTCTGATCCCAAATAACATAGGTGCCATCTTCAGTGCCATCAGAAGCACGCCACTCGTTACCGTGAGCGGGGTCCCATGCTTTAAAGAAGCAATACTGATTGTTATAGTTGGTAAGGTTGTCGATAGCCGAGTCGCGGGTATAGCCTTCAAGACCTTTATCCAGCGCGTCTTGGTTCACCTCATAGTTAATATCCTTAACAATGAAGGTTCCTTCTTCAGTGCCATCGCTCACGCAAAGCTCTGTACCAAACTGTCCGTCGGGATTATCGCCACGGAAGAACACTTTGCGGCCTACACGAGCATACTTATAGTCTTGGTTAGTTTGCTCTTTCGGGTTGATGTCAAATTTAATCTTGTCGGTAAGACGCTGTGTGCCATCCTTTGTACCATCGGTAACCCATACCCAGTGCTGCACACCGTTATCGGGATCATACTCGGCGCTCTCATCATCAACAGCGGCAAACACCACCTTGTTTTCGTTTACCTGCATGAAGAACATGGGGTCGCCATTGCCCACAGTATAGCAGTCGGCCAACTGGAAGGTTCCTTCAGGTGTGCCATCAGAGATCCAAGGCTCGCGATCGCCATCGTCGTTAACAGCCGAGAACACTACCTTGTCATTAAAACGTGTAAGGTAAGCGGGGCTTGAGCTACCCTCACCAGCTTGTATATCGGCTACCATACGTGTGCCTTCTTTCGTGCCATCAGTCACCCACAGCTCTTCGCCGTGTGTAGCGTCAGAAGCAGCAAAGAAAGCCTTGTAACCTTTCTTGGGCGAGCCTACCACCACTAAGTTTTTCTGTTTATCCATCTTGCGATCAGAACCAATGTTCAATGTTACGCCGTCGGGAAGCAAACTAATCACTTCTCCCTTGTTTTCTTGTGCCATTGCGGGACTGCAAGTGAGGCCAAGAGCCAACAAAAGTAAATAATTCTTTTTCATAATAGAAATTTTTAGTTAATAAATAATACCACTATTAAAGTATGATAATGGGTGCCCCGCCCTTTCTTGCGGGGCACTTTTGTACTTGTTTGTGGCGTTGTTTCTTTATAATTGTTACGTTCTTGTTTGTTACTTATTAAAATCTTTTGGTAGCAGGCCAAACTGCTGGTAGAAACACTTGGTGAAGTAGCTGGGACTGGTGAAGCCCACCATGTAGCATACCTCGTTCACCTTCGATCGGCCTTCTTTCAGCAGCGTGGCCGCCATCTTCAAGCGCTCAATGCGTATATAATTGTTGGGCGATATGTTAAGGGTGCCACGTATCTTGCGGTTTAGGCTGGTGCGGCTCATGTTCACTTCTGAGGCCAACATATCGACATTGAAGGAGCTGTTGTCGATATTTTTACGCACAGCCTCTTTCAGCTTTGCCAAGAAATCGGTATCAGCAGTACTGATCGACACCGTTTCTGACCCCACGAAGGGCGACTGTGCAAAGGCTTTCTTCACATCTTCGCGCTGGCGCAACAGGGTGGCCACGGTCTCTGACAGATAATTGATAGAGAAGGGCTTAACGATGTAGGCATCGGCACCATTCTCCACACCTTCCAGCTTGGCACTGTCTGACGTTACGGCGGTGAGCAACACTACGGGTATGTGCGAGAAGGCAGCGCTCTGCTTGATGTTCTTCAGCAGCGTCATGCCATCCATAGGCTCCATCATGATGTCTGACACTACCAGGTGTATGGTGTGGTCAGCCAGCACCTGTAGTGCCTCTTCGCCATCGCCAGCGGTCAGTATGTTATAGTCTTTCAACAGTTGTTTGCACTCATAGTCGCGCATCTCAACATTATCTTCTACTAACAATAAGGTATATTTCTTGTCGCCACACTGGTCGGCACTATCAGCTGCATCGGCAGCATCGGTGGTGGGCAGCATCACAGGGGCTTGCTGCTTCATGGGCAATGATAGGCGGAACACGTTCATGGTGTCGTCGTCGTCCATGGTTAAGGTGCCGCCATGCAGCTCGGCCAACGACTTTGCCAGGACCAGACCGATACCTGTACCTGTGGTCGTAGCCTCGGAGGTGGTGTTGAGGCGGAAGAAGGGCTGGAATATCTTCTCGCGCATATCGTGCGGGATAATGTTTCCATCGTTCTTCACCACCAGCGTAAACTGCTGGTCGTCGGCGCTGAGCAGCACCATGATGCGCGAGGCACAATACTTCACAGCGTTGTTCACCAGGTTGCTCACAATCTTGGTGAAGGCCTCGTGATCGACGTAGGCGTGCAGGTTGCGGTTCTGTATAGATATTGAGGCGTTGATGCTTCGCTCGCGCATAACTGAGCGGAAGCGGTCATAGACAGCCGTTACGAGGCTCTCGATGTTGCACAACTCGTAGTTGAGGCGCAGGCCATCTCGCTCGGTCTTGCGGAAGTCGAGCAGCTGGTTGATGAGGTCGCTCAGGCGGTTTGCATTCTTGGCCATGATATTGAGGTCATCTTTCACCTCGGCATTGGTAATGCAGTTGCTGCTGATAATGTTTTCAAGGGGTGCCTTGATAAGGGTGAGGGGTGTGCGTATCTCGTGTGCCACATTGGTAAAGAAGTGTATCTTGCTTTGATACAGCTCTTGCTCTTTCTCGTGTTCAAACTTCTCGATAGCTTTCTGGCGTTTGTGCATTGAGCGTGCATTGGCAAAGCGCACCAGACGCCATACCACAAAGCTTAACAACAACAGATATAGCAGCTTGGCCCATATCGACAACAAGATGTGGGGGCGCACCTCGATCTTCATCTCAAGCTCGTCTTTGCTCCACTGGTTGTTGTAGTCTTTTATACGAACGCGCAGGTTATAGCTGCCCGCAGGCAGGTTGCTGTAAGCAATGATGTGGTCAGAGCGCATGGGCTGCCAGTCACCGTCAAAGCCCTCAAGCTTATACTCTATCTCCAGGCCCAAGGCATTGGTATAGTCGAGGGGCACCACATGCAGCGAGAACGAGTTTTGCCAGTGAGCCAACGACAGCTCATGTGTGAACACGATGTTCTTTTCAAGGGGCGAGTCGGGGCTAAAGTTGTTCACAGCCTCGTTACCTATATTAAGTTGCGTGGCCACGAGGGGCGGCAGCTTGACGTTCTTGTTCAGCTTTTCAGGTGCAAAGCGTATCATGCCGCTCAGGCTACCCAAATATATTTTGCCATCATTGGCTACCAGCGACGAGTTGTAGTTGAAGTGGTTGTCGAGCAGCAAGCTGTTGTTGCTGTAGTTGCGCAGCTGTTTGGTGGCGGGGTTGTAGTTGACCAGGCCTTTATAAGTGGTAAACCACAGGTTGCCCTGATGATCTTCGGCTATGCGGAAGATGGTTGAACCTATGTCTGTGCGGCCCACGGAAAAGTGTTTGAGCTTGTTTTCGGTGCGGTCGTATATGTAAACGCCGCCGCCCTGTGTGGTAACCCAAATGGTGCCCTCGCTATCTTCAAACACTGAGAGTGCCTTGTTTGAGGTTAGGCCATTGTTATTAATGGGATTGAAGTGTTGCCACTTGCTACTATTGCTGGGCAACATATACACGCTGTTAGTTTGCGTGGCCACCCACAGGTTTCCTTTCGAATCGAAGGTGATGTAATTGACAAGGATGGGCGGAATGCTGGCAATGTAGTCGAACCTATCGGTAGAGGCATTGTATCGGCACAAACCACGTATGGTGCCCAAATAGATAGAACCATCGGGGGCGCGACTGATGCTGAGGATGGTGTTATCTCGCAAAGCACCAGGGGCGTTGCTGGCCATAAAGGTGCGCACCACGCGCTGGGTGCGGGTGTCGATCACGCGCAAGCCGTATGAGAAGGAACCCACCCACAAGCGGTCGCCATCAACACACAGACCATGAATGTTTGGAAATTTCTCGCTCTCAGCTACATACTTTATTTCGCCCGTCAGTGGGTTCATATAGTTTAGGCCCTCGTCTTCGGTACCTATCCATATACGTCCATCGCGGTCTTGCACAATCTCGCGCACACGGCGGCCGTGCATATTGCCCTGTGGCACAAAGCGTTCAAACAGTGTATAGGTGTTAGGCAGATAGTTTACACCACCAAAGTAAGAGCCTGCCCACATACCACCATCGCGATCTTGAAATAGGCAATAAAGGGGGTTGTCGGATAACGAGAAGGGGTCGGTGGGATTATACATGAGGTGCCTGATGGTGCGTGTGGCCACGTTATAGATGAACAGTCCCATCTCTGATGCTGCCCACACCTCGTTCTGCTTCTGTGCCACCATGCGCACAAAGAGGGTCTTGCCATCGTAGCGGTCGACAATGGTATTGCACTGGCGTGTGGCCATGTTTATCTCGCACAGGCCACGGCGGTCGGCACCCACAAAGAGGCAGTCGGGCGAATAGCTCAATATTGACGATACAATATCGCCAGCAAAGGGCTGACTGCCATCGGCGGCCACAAAGGGTTGCAGCTGTCGTAAGGAGAGGTCGGCGCTGTACAGTCCGGCACCAAACAATCCTAACCATATACGATTATCTTTGCCCAAAGCCATACCCACTACATTACTATAGCCAGTGAGCGGATTGTTGGTCAGAGTCTTTTCTTTTAGGTTATAACGAAATACTCCCTGCTCATTGGCAGCAATGTATATATACTGGTTATTACCAGTGATGTAGCTTACCGAATTGGTAACGCGCGTTCCACCAGCAGTCTTTACATTGAAATGGCTGAAGGCATCGGTCATAGGGTTGTATATCCATACACCTATGTCAGTACCCACCCATATATTGCCTTTTACATCTTCAAAGAGCGAGGTGACAATATTGCTTCGTAAACTATGCTCGTCGTTATGAGCACGATATATTTTAAAAGAGGTGCCGTCGAAACGGTTCAAGCCCTCCTTGGTTCCTAACCAGATAAAGCCTGTGCGATCTTGTATAACGGTGAAAACGGTGCTCTGCGAGAGACCTGTCTCTACGCCATAATGCTTAAACATATAGTTGGCCTGGCTGGGCTCAGGAAGGAGCCAAGCAAACAATGTTAGCATACAAATGATGATATGATTCTTACTCATAATAGTTTTTGTAAAGGTAATTTGTTGTTCAAAACTACGAATAAATCACAACATCTGGATTATTCCTCACCGTTTTTTTAGTTTTGGCATGTTGCCAATGCAACGTTTATGATACACCAGCAAACATGCTAAACATTTGTATCTATCTCTGTTTCAGTGTTTACTTATTTAAGGAAATTTACTGTGCGCTCAGGCGAATAGAGTTCCCACAGCGAGGCTATGGTCCAGCCTGGTGCAAAAAGATGGTTATAAAAACCTTTTCCATTGTGGCCATAGTCCCATGTGGTGTGCTGCACCACCTCGGGGTAGAAGCCTTTCTTTGCAATGTCGAAGTGGTGCTCGTCGGTGGGCATCAGCTGGCAGAGCGACGAGTAGATAACGTCGTACATCTTTGCAAAACGCTCTTCGCCCGTAACGCCAGCCAGCCACTTCACAATGTGGGGCAGCTCGAACACGAACACGTCGATATGGTTGTTTTCAACCGATACGTTGCTCCAGCCACGCGACTTGAAGTTGACATCGCCCAGCATCTGGCCCTGTGCGAAGGGCACGTCCCAGGTGTAGTACCACGACATGGCAAAATAGGCAGCCTGCTTGCACAGGTCGATATAGTGGGCACGCTCTTTGCCTTTGGTTACCATAGCCAGATAATAGGTAGAGGTAACGGCGGCAATGGCAGCCTCTTTGTCTTCACAGTTGGCGTCGAGGGTTGACGAGAAGTAGTCGCTCTTCGAGATGATGTTGCGCTCAACATATTCAACGGTGCGCTTGGCAGCTGCCAGATAGCGCTTGTCGCCAAAGTATTTCCAGCCCATCACCAAGGTCGAGGTGGCCGAAGGTGTGCTACCACCCGAAGCGTCGATGTCGGCTCCCGCATCATTATATTTACGTGCAAAGCTGCCGTCGGCTTTCTGTAGGGTAAGGAAGTTGTCGAGCACGGTGCGCATCTTCTTCTCCCATTCTTTATGCTGGCGACCATGCTGGCGCTCATATTTCAGATAATGAAGCATAGCATATACGGCCTCGCTCTGCTGGCGGATAGAGTGTATCACGTCCTTGCTCTGCGGCATGCCGTGGTTGAAGTTGACAAAGTCGAAGAAGTAGCCAGCATCGGTAAAGCCATTTTGCATGAAGCTCTTGATAATGCTATGCCCCATGTCTACCAACTGCTTATCGCCATGTGCCTCACCCCACTCTACCTCGTTAAAGGCGTTGAGCAACACGCGGCCGCAGAAGCCTATCTGCACCTCACGGGCGGGTTTGCAATCGTCTGTAAGAATGGTGTGACCTGAGTTATACTTCAGCGGAAACTCTGAAACATACGACTCGCGGAAGTAATTGCACAACTGGCTCTTTACCTCGTCGGCGCTGAGCGATTGCTTCAGTGGTTGGGGCTGCATTTGGTCGAAGCAATACTGCCAAGTGTGGGCTACGAAGTCGCCATACGAGGCGGCCTTGGTTTCATGTATGCGCCATGTCAGGGTTTTGCTTTCGCCTGCCTGCATCTTTACAAACGACGTTACTGAAGGAGCCAAGGTGAGCTTACGGATATAGCGGCGAGGGCTCTCAACATAAGGATAGCCGAAGGTGAGCTTGGTCTTGCCTGTCTCGTTATCAAAGCCTAAATAACCGATGGTGGTATTGCCTTGAAGAATGATCTCGCCCTTGGTGTGCTGTGTTTGCACGTCGGCCGAACCTTTCTCTACACGCAACACGCTCCAGCCTGAACCGGTGGTGGTGTTGTAGACGCTGGTGAGAGGTGTCGAGAGACGGTCGTCACGGAAGTTCCAACTGGTGCTTGTTGCAAACGAAGGAGCCTCTTTTGGCGAGCGCAGGTTGCGATGATACCAGAAGCCGGGCATGTAGAACTCGCTGCCCTCGGTGCTGAGACCTGTGGCGAGCTGTGCGCCAAAGTTGAAGTAGACATCGGCATCGGCCTTCAGGTTAATGGTCACGATCTTGTCGTCGCCGTCGGCGGTAACGGTTTGCGATATCTGCAACGGAAGGTGTGTGCCTTTAGCCTCATATCTTCCATTATTAAGATGTAGCTGATGAGCCACCGCCCTGTTGCCGGGCTGCTTGAGGAGCAACGTTGCCTCAATGTCTTGCGCATTAGCCTGCAAGGGCGCAAAGATGATGGCCGAGAGCAACAGAGCCTTCCACAAATCTTTCTTTTTGTTCATGTATGTGTTATTGTTTTTAATTAGTAGGACATGTTGTTTCGTTATCTTTTGCAAAATTACACCTTATCTTTTTATAAAAATAACACATGTGGGTCTAAAAATGAAAAAATCAGACCAAGATAACCCGAGTTCTCTTTTTAAGCCTGTTTTTATAGATTTTAAAGCCCTCTATGGCTCAATAATTCTATTTTTATAAGATTCATAGATGCGATTAATTTTGAACACCTACTTATGGATAAGAAAAAGAAAAAGAAAAAAGAGGGAGAAAAAAAACATGAAACCTTCTTTATTATGTTTATCTTGATTCTGGCAAACAAACCATTCGTTATTTTCGCGTAGTTCCTGATGACTAAGAACTGGTCTGTAAGTTGTGAGAATATTGTCTCAATCCTCTTTCTTGCCTTTGCAAACGGAATGAATGTCGGTTTCCAATCCTTTTGGTTGAGCCGATACGGACACTCCAGTCTTATGTGTGCGGTTTCGAACAAGTCAAGCTGTACGTCAGCTCCAATATACCCTTTGTCACCATAGATGCTACAGTCGTGATAAATATGTTTTACATCCTTCATATAATGGAGATCAGCCACACTTGCCTATGACAGATCATAGGAATGGATAACTCCACTTAACCACAGAGAGCGTGTAACTTATAACCAAAATAATACATGTTCTGCGAAGCACAGAAGCCGAAGTCGGGAGATTGCGAGAAATTGCCGGTTAAAAACAAAAAAACGGACAAGACACTGTGACTTCTTGCGTCTGTCACCTCTGTCTTGTCCGCTTGTTATGTCTTGAAACCAGAGTAGGGGGAGGTGGTATTGGGTATGTCCGCAGCCTCCTTAGGGCGTGGCGGAAGTAGTAGTTCCCGTTCGTCCCCTTTGCTTGTGGCTTTTATTGCAGTACTTCCTGCTTTTGGTCGTGTACATAGTGCGACCCTGCTGCTTTGAGAAATTCGGCTTTTAGCTTCTTCACCAGTTTCGGGTTCTGTGCCGAAATGTCGGTCTGCTGCGCTGGTTCGGCAGTCAGGTCGTAGAGCGAGTAGTGATCAACAGTTCCGAGTTCGTTACCCGTAGCGTTGGTCTTAGGTCCGCTGTATGGCGGTATGAGGGCGTAACGACCGCTGCGGTATGCCAGACGGCCGCTTGCCTCCACCACATAACCCTTGCGTCCCTTGTCGCTCTTGCCGAGGAATGTGTCGAGATAGTCCTGCGAGTCGAGTCCATCGGGTATCTTCTCGCCTATCATGCGTGCGAACGATGCGAGCAGATCCTGCTGTGTCACGAGTGCGTCGGTGGTGAAGTGGGCGATTTTTCCCTTCCAGTACATGAAGAAAGGCACGCGTGTGCCAGCCTCAAACAGGCTGTACTTGCCGCCGCGGAGTCCGCCGTTGGGGTCGTGTATGGAGCGTGTTCCGCCGGCGCCGTCCTCATATCCGTCATCGAGTACGGGACCGTTGTCGCTTGTGAATATCACGATAGTGTTGTCATCCAGACCTTTCTCCTTCAGATACTTCATAGTCTCGCCCACGCACCAGTCGGCTTCTATCACCACATCGCCGCGTGCTCCCGTGGCCGACTTTCCCTCGAACTGCGATGCCGGGACGCGTGGAACGTGCGGCTCGTGCAGTCCGTAGTAGAGGAAGAACGGCTTGCCCTGCGGCACAGTGTCGATGTAAGCCTTCACTTTGGCGAGTATGTCGGCAGCCATGGTCTTCTCGTTCCAGATGGCACTCTTGCCGCCTTTCATGAATCCTATGCGTGGAATGCCGTTAATCACAGCGTTCTGATGTCCGTGACTCCAGTGCATCTTCACCAGTTCGGGGTTGTTCACGCCGGTGGGTTCGCCCTCGAACGGGTGTTCATAATCTACGGAAATGGGATCGTTGGGGTCGAGGTTGGCCACGCGTCCGTTCTCGACATACACCGTAGGCACACGATCGACGGTGGCGGCGATGAGGTAGGTGTAGTCGAACCCGATGGCGTTGCCCGACGGTGTTATCTGTCGGTTCCAGTCAATCTTGCCCTCGCCCATGCCCAGATGCCACTTGCCTATGGCGGCGGTGGAGTAGCCGGCGTGCTGGAACATCTTGCCAATGGTGAACTGGTCGATGCCGACGAGCAGCGGAGCATCGCCTGGTAGAATCTTGGCATCGTCGTTACGCCACGGATACATGCCCGTCATGAGGCCGTAGCGCGACGGTGTCGATGTGGCAGACGAGGCGTGTCCGTTGGTGAAGCAGGCACCGTTCTGCGCCAGGAAGTCGATGTTGGGTGTCGAGACGGTGCGGTTGCCGTAGGCACTCACATCGCCCCAGCCCAGATCGTCGGCTATAATTATTATCACGTTGGGTCTTTCTGTCGCTCCTGCCGACATCGGCATCGCCGCCAATGAAGCCAGAGCCATGATGTTGTTCCTGTTCATGTCAGTATCTTGTCGTTAGTTATTTCATTCTGTATATGGTGAACGATTTCTCTGCTACGGTGATTGTCGGCGTTGATTTCACGAATAGTTCGCGTCTTTCCTCGGGATTGACGGCATTTGGATTGTCGGGAGTAGCGCGCTGGTCGGGTTTTGCGGTGAGTGTGGTGATGTCGGCTCTGCCGGTGAACTTCCTGCCATTCAGGTTGAGGGAGAATGTGGCAGGGGTGTTGCCGAGGTTTATTATCTTCACTATGTACTCTCCCGTCCGTGTGTCTTTGCCTGCTGTCACGAAGAGATTCTTTTCGCCTTCGGTGTTTGACACGTCATACACCACATCCACAGTGTTGTCGCGCAGCATCTTGCACAGATGGTAGTTGAAGGTCTTCACGCTTTGTGTGGACGAGTTGAGAAGCATGGGCTGAAGGTCGCCACGGTTTATGCACTCCCAGTTGCGCATCAGTGGTCGGTCTGCCATGATTGGCTTCAGGTCGGCGTTGCGTTCCAGTGCCATCTTGAATATGCCTTCGGCGAGTATGGCAGTAGGGTATTGTCCCACCGGACCGCCCACACCGTTGCCCATGATTCCGAGTTCGGCTATGTAGAGGCGTATGCCCTGCCGCTTGTAGTGGTCGAAGCGGTGGAAGTTGTCGATGGCCCACTGCACGTTGCGGTAGTAGTGCTCGTCGAACACTTCAATTTCCTTCTTGTCCACAAACTTGTCAATGTCCTCCTGCTGGCGGTCGTTCAGCGTGCTGTTGGCAATATATATAAGGTGTGGATAACGCTCTTTGAGAGCTTTGTAAATCTGATGGTATTTCTCGTAATACACGGGTCCGAAGTCTTCGTTTCCTATTTCGACATATTTCAGAGGGAACGGTTCGGGATGTCCGTTTTCGGCACGCATGGCTCCGTACTTGCTGTCTGTGGGACCAATGGCATACTCGATTGCGTCCAAGGCATCCTGAATGTAGTAGTTCACATCGGTGGGTTTGTGCATGAAGTTGCCGTCCTTGTCGCGCTTCACCCATTCCGTGCAGACCATGCCCACGGGTATGACATACATGGCGTTGCATCCTAAATACTCGCAAAGTTCATAGAACTCGTGCATGCCGAGTCCGTCGCTGCGGTAGTGTGGTTCCCACTTTCCCCACTGTCCTGGGCGCATGGCGATGTCGCCCACTGTCTTTTTCCAGTGGTTCATGGTCTCTTCATTCACTCCGTGTATGTTGCATCCGCCGGGAAAACGCAGGAAATCGGGGCGGTAGTCCTTGAGGTTCTGCACTATGTCGGCACGGAATACCGACTTGCCGCCATCGTAAGTGTCGCCGGGAAACATCGACACCATGTCGAGTTGCAGTGTGCCTTTCTTTGTCGGGACAATGCGCAGCATACCGTCGGCTACGCTCTTCTGGGCGGTGAGTGTCACGTTGTGCTTCTCCCAGGAGTCTCCATTCCTTAGAGTTATGGTTACCGGTGTCGAGCAGGGTTTGCCGTCCTTGTCGGCAAGGCACACTTCAAGCGCGCCTTCATACTGCCTGGCAAGCGCGTAGAGCGACAACCGGTAGCCTACGCCCTGCTTGAAAGCCATACCGAAGTAGCCGGTGTTTACGATGGCGGCATCGCTTCCGTTGCTTATGTCTTCAAGCACATCAATGCGCATGGAGTGGCTGTTGTTGGCGTTCAGAGGGTTGTCGGTGGTGCGCTTTACGCGTATCGGCGAATTGGTGAGCGGCAGAGTGAGCCATCCCACGAGCGGGTCTATCTGGTAAATCTGCTTTATGGGTTGCTTGGGGTTGGGCATGTCGGCATACATCCCGTCCTTGATAATGAGTCCTTCGGGCAGGTTAGCCTCCTCGAAGTTGCGGTTGCGCACAAGTTCTGCATACAGACCTCCGTCGCCTATCATGCCTATCTCCTCATAGTGCCAGCCGTATTCCACGCGCTGCACTTTCTTGACTTTCTTCGTGTTTACAGTTACAATATCTGTGGCTAAGGCTTCTGGCGTTGCGGAAAACAGCATCATTGCAGATAGAAAAGATGCGGCTGCTGGTAGGTTCCAATAATGTTTCATGATTTTTTGAGTGTGTTTAAGTTTTTTTGGAAAAATGAAATAGGATTGTATAAAGACATACGGCTATTCTCACGATGCCTGAATCCACGGCGAGAACGTGCTGACATACACATGAAAGCGTTTCGTTCATCGGCGTTTTTCTTCGGTCGCACACCATATTGTTCATGTACAGTGTGCATCCGCGGGGATTGTTGTCGTTTGTAATAGCCATATGTCTGATTTTCTTACTGTTTGATTCTATATACTCTGAAGGTCTTGGCAGGAAGCGTGTCGCTGAGTGTTGAACATGCCGTCTTGTCGTCGCCGTCGGCGGTAACGGTTTGCGATATCTGCAACGGAAGGAGTGTGCCTTTAGCCTCATATCTTCCATTATTAAGATGTAGCTGATGAGCCACCGCCCTGTTGCCGGGCTGCTTGAGGAGCAGCGTTGCCTCAATGTCTTGCGCATTAGCCTGCAAGGGCGCAAAGATGATGACCGAGAGCAACAGAGCCTTCCACAATTCTTTCTTTTTGTTCATATATTTGTTCTTGTTTTTAATCATTAGGACATGTTGTTTTGTTGTCTGTCGTAAAATTACTCCTTACCTTTTTATAATAATAACATAGGCGGGTCTAAAAATGGAAAAATCAGACCAAAACGGCGATTTTTCTTGTTTTGAACCGTTTTTTAAGCAAAAGAAGCCTTTTTAGGTTCAATATTTCTATTTTTTCTGGAATGTAAAATACCGAAAAGAGAGTGTTTCCTTACATTTATTTTAAAAAAAAGCATGGGGCAATAATATACCTCAAATAAAAAAAAAGCCCGCAAACAAACGCTGTGCCGAATTTTTCCGTATCTTTGCCCAAGAAAGGCTGCACATCGCGCACAAAGGCGCAGAATGATCATTATATAAAATTCGATATATGAGAAACCTTTTTGTTTTAGTTCTGCTGGCCATCACGTTAGGCTGCAACTGCGCCCCATTAAAACGAGGCTCGCAAGATGATTTCAGAGCCATGCGCGACAGTATGGTGAACACATTTCAGCAAGGAATGTTACAGCGTGACACGTCTTTAGTCATGCAGTCATGGCGTATGTCCGAAAATTTGCTTCAAGTGGATAAAACCCACAAAGAGAATATCTACCACCACAGGGCAGTCGTCATGGCGTGGCTCGGCAGGAAGAAAGAGGCAATAGAGAACAGATGGCTCGAGATTCAGTGCATGACCGACAGCAATCCTGACAAACTTGTTTATATGGCTAAGAAATATACCATTGAAAACAAAAAAGACAGCGCACATTATTACATTTCCAAATTGTTGGAATTTTGTGACAGTAATAAGGACAAACATTATAATGACCAAAAAAGCCACGAAGGTTATATGGCATATTTAAAACTGATTGCCATTTCCCTAAATGAAGGACCAGCGAAAGGAAAGGAGTTTCTTGACAAACAGTTGAAGAAAGATCCTGACAACGACTTGTACAAATATCTGAAAGACAATTGGAAAGATTTTTTGAAATATCTAAATGACAAGACATAGACAAAGAGACATAAATAAACTTTCAACAACGGAGAGAAAATAAGGTCATCTCTTGACAAAATACCAAATGAAAATAGGATAAAGAAAAATATTGCTGAGAGCAAGAGGGGTAACTGAGGCATTGCTTCGCAACTCATTTTTTCTTTATGAAAGATATCAGATGAATATTTGTACGAATCATTAAAAAAAAGTATATTTGTAAATCAAAACAACTGATTATGAAATATCCTATTGGCATACAAGATTTTAAGACTATACGCAAGGACGGTTTTGTATACGTAGACAAGACTGCGCTGTTGTATAAGTTGGCAGACGAAGGCAAAATATACTTTCTGAGTCGTCCAAGACGATTCGGAAAGAGCCTCCTTGTGTCAACGCTTAAATATTATTTCAGTGGAGAGAAAGATCTCTTCTCTGGACTTGCCATTGATTCGTTGGAAACCAAATGGGAGCAATATCCTATATTTCATATCGACTTTAACGGAAGCGACTTCACCGTTCCTCATACCCTACAACGACTTATCAAGGGACGCGTTGAAGACTGGGAACACGAATACAGCTTCCAAGGAAACCCCGACTATTCACCAGGTGAACGCTTTGTCCGACTACTTGCCAACGTACATAAGCAGACAGGCAAGCGTTGTGTGGTGCTTGTTGACGAATACGATAAGCCATTGCTTGACGTGCTCGACACAGAACGTAAAGTAAAACTTGACGATGAGGAACTGTTGATGGAAGATTATAACCGTGAGACGCTCAAAGGTTTCTACTCTGTATTTAAGGCTGCCGACCAAGACTTGCGATTTGTGCTGCTTACGGGTGTTACCAAGTTCTCGCAAGTGAGCGTCTTCAGCGGATTCAATCAGCCCGAGGACATCAGTATGAGCGCAAAGTATGATGCGATATGTGGCATAACGAAGGAAGAATTGGAGACGGTGTTCCTCGGCGAGATTGACGCAATGGCAGAGGAAATGGGCGTGACTTACGAAGAAGTGCGCGATATGCTGCAACGTCATTATGACGGCTATCACTTCAGTAATAAAATGATCGACATCTTCAATCCGTTTAGTGTGCTCAATGCATTAAACAGCCGTAGCATTCAGGATTATTGGTTCCGCACCGGCACACCTACTTATCTCGTACGTCTGCTCAATCACACCAACGAGAATCTTAACGACCTGACAGGCAATTATTATGACACGTCAGAGTTTGTTGACTATAGAGCAGATGTGGAGCGCCCGTTGCCAATGATTTATCAGAGCGGATATTTGACGATAAAGGATTACGACCCGTATTCTAATTCATACTTGCTTGACCTTCCGAACAACGAGGTAAAGAAAGGTTTCTTGACGCTTCTCGCCTCCAACTATCTCGGAACAAAAGAGTCGGCAACAACGCTTGCCATTCAGCTTTATCGTGCCTTACAGCATGACGACCTCGACACATGGCGCAAGAGCCTCACAGCTTTCTTTGCAAGCATACCTTACACTATGCGTCGCAAGGATATGGAAACGGAGAAGGAACGCTATTTCCACTATACGTTCTACTTGATTTTCCGCATCCTTAGTACCTATATTGTGCTTACCGAAAAGCAGCAGAGCGAGGGAAGAGCAGACTGCATTATCGAAACAAAAACCTGCGTCTGTATCTTCGAATTCAAGCTTGACGGTACAGCTGACGAGGCATTGCAGCAAATCGAAGACAAGGGCTACGCACGTCCGTACGAGGCAGACCGTCGCCAAATACGCAAAATAGGCGTCAGCTTCTTGTCGAAGACTGGCACTATAGAAGAATGGAAAGAGGCTTGATGTACCCCATAATGACAGATTTCATAGACCGTATGCAGAAGGACGACCTAAAGAAAAACCTCATGGCCTTCTTCATACGTCTGGATGAGGCCATGGGCGAGGGAAAGGCAATAAATAACTCAGCGTGTGCTGCAAAGAAATCACTTGCGAGCTTTCCGTATAAAAATCTAAAGCACAGCAGCGACACGCCGCACCATGGCCAATTTTTCCATGAAGCTACGGTCATGCCGAGCCGTTTGCATGTTATAGCTGGTCTGCATCCTCATGAGCGGTTCGGCATTTATGTCGAGGGCTGCCTCCAGTAGCAGGGCCATTTTCTCCGTGAGCGGACGTTTCTCATTAAGCACATCTTCCAAGTCGGAGCACTCAACCCCCATATCTTCGGCCAACCGCGGCACAGAAATGCCGCGACACTCTATTTCATCTTTCAAAATAGCCCCAGGGTGTGTAGGAATGAACGGCGTAAGTTCGTTGGCCGTCTTTCCTGTATATCTGGTATTCTTCTCCATAAACGTTTACTTATAATGGTTAGACAATTTTGTTATATTACAAATGGTGGCCACAGATTTGCCACTTTCAGTTTCCTCCTCAAACTCTATTCTGTACTGGTCGTTCACCCTTACTGAAGACAAGCCCTGCTTATCGCCTGACAAGTGTTCATAGTGAAGGGCCTTATATTTCATCAGGCCGAGAACATCATGCTCATACTTCATCAGATCTATCACATGCGCATATTTCTTTACCACTTGTGGCTGGAAGCGATGTTTCTTGTCGGCTATACCCTTGGAATATAAGTCTTGAAGGTAGCTTTCCTTAAAATTTATCTGCATACTTAGTACAAGAACTATCCCTGTTTGCAAAGTTACGAACTATCCGCAACACCGCAAAGGACAAAAATGATTTTTTTACAAAAAGTCAAATTATTCTGCGCCTCGTTATGACGAGGCGTGCTTGGGAAAATGAAGGGCAAAGTATGCACAGTTCCGGTCTGTCTGCATATTGCTGATAGATGATATCATGTATAGACTGCATCTCTTTTGTCATGTCTTGCAGCACCTTTTATAATATTGGCAGGCTACATGTAGCCGCCTTAAGGCGCAACAGGTCTGACGGTGAAACATGAAAACACAGAATAACATACCTCAAATAAAAAAAGGCCCGCAAACAAGCACTGTGCCGAAATTTTTTCCGTATCTTTGCACAGGATAGGCTGCACCTCGGCAATTAAAGCAAGCTTTATTGCGCTCGGTTTGCACTATCCTTGCCGCACAAACATCAACCCTATTAATAAAAGCCGAAAGCTTATGACACACTGGTCCATTCTTACATTTGTCATGACCTTTGCCTTCTGCCACAACGTGCAAGGGCAAGTAAACTACACCTACAATGGCTAGGCCACGATAGACAACTTCAAGGAAAAGGGAAATTAAATTATTTCCTTAAAGCCTCTCACATGGTCCGTTGGATGAAAAGGAGATGGGGCGCACCAACTTTGGTTACAAAGGCCAAACTGTTGACAACCGGATTCACTACACAAACCGGATTCGGGCACAACATTTCAGGACATGTCGGTGTTATGTATAAAGGCAATGATTGTACCAAATGTATAAAAGATTATTTTTCTTCTGGAGCTAAAACATCTATATGGTATGGTAAATAAAATCAAAAAAAATATTCTTTTTATGAATGTACTGATTCCATTCATAATATCATTGTTTTTACTTTGCAGTTTCAAGGTGAACAATGCTATGCCAAACATGTACGACATACATTTTAAGTGTGTATCTGGTGACGCAAAAAAGTTGAAAACTTATGAGTTGTTTGCATCTTCCCAAAGAGACACATCTGCGTATTCATTTTTACTTATAGAGAATAAAATGTTTACGTTTCTGAGAATTTGCTTATCGACAGACACAAAAGATTTTTTGCATGACCCATATTCAGAAAGAGGATACAAAATCGTACCTTACAAGGATATGATGAATGAACTCAGTGAATGTATAAGTTATCTCTCAACAAGACATGACATCACAAAAATAAAATTCCTAACATTTCATCTGTTCGATATGGGTGACATTGCTGTTGAAGCCACAAAAAATTACAACAATTCACATCCGCATAGAAAAAAAATACGAATTGGAAGAAATTATAAAGGCTGTGTCGGAAACATCGCTGACTAATGATCTCAATTCCATTTTTAACAAATATGGGATTGAAATAGGCCAAATAGAATGTGAAGAATATATCGTGTTTCTAGTCAAGAGAGATTTGTTCCTTAAGAAGGCACGAATAGAACACGAAACAGACATTCCTCCAAAAATAATAGATTTGCCTATTTCTGTTGAACTAAAGAAAATAGAATAATTTACGCTCTTTTGAGCTTTAAATGACAGCAAAATAACACAAATAGAATTCAAATGACACATCATAGCATCATGTCAAGACTATCCACCATCATCAGCGCAGCTCTACTGCTACTGCCCGTGAGCCTACATACCCACGGACAGGCCGTTTATTCATATAACGACACGGGAGCCTGTACCTCACGCACCAAGCCTTCCACTCCCATGATGGCAAGAGAGGCCAAGGATGCCCCAAGCGCGAGAATCACTGTCGTTGATTTCCCTTGTTTTGAGAACACGCTCACAATAAAGGCTGACAGCATTCCAACCGCGACAGCTCCGACATGCGTACTCTCTGACGTTGACGGCATGGCCGTCACCACATCGCCAATCACAAACGGCACCAACACGCTTGACACGTAATCCCTCAAGAGCGGAGTGTATTTTATTAAGGTCTACGGTCTAGAGCAGCCTTTCTCATGCAAGGTCACTAAAAGTCAACGCCCATGACGCGTCCACTGCTCATTCTCGCCCCTTCCCTGCTTGCCATCCTGTGCCGCACCCAGAAATCAGGCTATTTCGGGCATGAGACCGAGGGCAGCGACGGAGGAATTGTCGGCAAAACCGACGACGAGTTCTAGGCCACGCCCACGGGGCAGGTGTCCTACGAGATTCCCTTACCAGCACTGCCGAAACGGGAGGCATGAAGTGATTTTGTGATTCTTTGAAAATAAAGACACACCAATTTCCATTGGTATGGCAGATAAATTTTAATAACAAAAAAGTTTATGAAAACAATAGCTATCATTACATTTCTGTATTTTTTGTTGTGTGGATATGCAACAGAAAATAACCAGTATGACAAGAATCAAGTAAACATGAAAAAACTGTCTCCTGGCAGAAGATATGAGATATTTACAACTTGCCAGAAGGATACTTCTGCAAATTCATTCACACTTTTTGACGGGCGTTCACAAATGTGGCTAAATATAAACTCATTTTCTGACTCAAAACAATATTTGAATGTGGATGATTGCAGTAAAGAAGGAAGATTTAAACTCACAACATACACACAGTTCTTGAACGAGTTTTCTGATTGTTTAAAATTTCTTTCCCAGCAACGAGACTTGTCTAAATTATTGTTCATTGATGTCAGTTTGTACTACCCTAGAAAAAGTTGAATGGATTTGTACTGTAAGCCTGAGGTTGGTTG
>OBLI01000459.1_pt1 | contig 43119 bp, 37 predicted proteins | sample 1519701 | NCBI WGS metagenome assembly OBLI01 (sample SAMEA3663005, study PRJEB22513) | pig gut metagenome | biome: pig gut; feature: pig-associated habitat; material: faeces | place: France | collected 2012
GGAAGAAGAAAACAGAGATCCTGTACATCTTCTTCGGCATCCACACAGCGAACGCAGTCCACATGGCGGAGCGTCTGGCAGAGCTGCAAGAGACCAAGGCGGCATAAGAGACATCTGAAACGGAATTAAGATGGAGTCCTCCGAAGAGAACTCCTAATCTGTTATCGGCAAAGGCAGCAAATACACTACTTTGGAGTGCCGTTACACTAGCAAAAAGCAATTAAAACTGGTCGCACGGAGCATCAAATACCAAGATGACCTCTATGCGTCCACGACTGAAAGAATTAAACGACAATCCCTATAATAATGTTACTACACGCACTGTTTAATTTATATTCCGCACTGCGGAATATATGTTCACCAGTGCTGAATATATGTTCAGCACTGCGGAATATACGTTCAGCACTGCGGAACATAACTCAATTGCCCGTTATATGAAAATAACAACAGGCAATGTAAGAAAATCACAACAGGCGATGTGAGAAAATAGCAACAGGCAATTATGTAAATCTACAACAATATTTATTAACTCTATTATCTCCTCTTTGAGTTACTTTATTTGATTAATTGTTATTCCGTCATGATTTATGCGGGAGACTAATTGAAAACGTAATAAAACATTGGATAAGAAATACATTACCTTTCAATAAAAACGTAAATACGTAGGCAATAAATGCAATCTTATAAGTAATATTGCCGTATGGCTTTGGGCAGTTTGGACACCACAAGAAGGTATGATTCCTGTATCCATGCCATGACCAACTCGTCGGGAAGCGACGAATAAAATATGTCGCTCCAGTGTTTCTTGTTCCAATGCCATGCTGGTGTCACAGCGGTGTTTTGTGCCCTTAGTTCCTCGTTTCTCTCAGGTGATAGTTTGATTGCAAACCTCGGTTGGCATGACTCGCTTTCGAGGTTGTTGTCGCCAAGCCATAGGCACATAAAAATCTTTCCTTCTATACGAAATGTGATATTATCATCGCCAAATGGCTGATCTTCAGTCACTCCTTTGAGCGACAAAGCATAATCCCTGACTTGCTCAATATTCATAAGATGCTAACTATAGGTTATTAAACTCAAGACAAATATTACTTGGATTTGCCTTTTTCTGCCACAATGCCTTTCAGTATGCTGTAGGCGGTATAGAGACCGAGCTCTCCTGCCTTGCTCAGGTCAGAGATGGCATTGGCGGCATCACCCTGGTGATAATGGCATAAGCCGCGGTTGAAATAGGCTTCTGCCAGGCTTGGGTCGAGGATGATGGCACGCGTATAGCAGTCGATGGCCATAGGATAATTGCGCACCAACACATATACATTGCCAAGATTATAGATAAGGTAATGATTGTCGGGAACCAACTCTATGGCCTTGCTCAGGTCTGAGATAACATTGGCCGACTGCAATTGTATGTCGGTGCCAAGGGAGGCATTGAAGAGGTTCGTTTTCTGTCGGCAGGCAGCCCTTTGCCATAATGCCATCACATTGCATGAGTCTATGGCTAAGCATCTCGAGAGGTCGTCATCGGCAGCCTCCATATTCTGCACGGCCATGCTGGCCACAGCACGCTGCAAGAGAATGTCGGCCATGTGGGCATCAATGCTGCGGTAAGAATCCAGACGCTCGCTCAAACTGTCGGCCATGACGAAGAACCTGTTGGCTGTATCCTTGTAGGTATTGGCTGTTGACACAGATACATACATGCAGTTTTGTGGATTGCGGCGGTTGTAGTCGTCCACAATTCTATCGTAGTTGATGTTGGGATGCACCTCATTCTCTTCTTTGATGTATGTTAGTTCAAACATCGGCATATAGTCCATCTCAGCTTTATTATTCTGCACCCTTCCGCGGTATTTGCTTGAATAGTCGGGCCCATTGTTTTCTTCGTCTGCCACCACCAATTGGTTGTATTTGTCGAGGTCTATATCGCTTTTTTTGCGCATCTGCTCCTTGTTGAGTCGCGGCTGCTTACCGAAGAGTCGTTTGTTGAGTTGCGCCTCATACACCTTGAATTCATCTTTCTCTGCCGCCTTGATCATTCCCAGCCTGCGATAACATGCGGCGCGGTGCTGTAGTCCTACCCAAAAATTTGGAAACTCGTTTATCACCTTTGTATAATCTCTAATAGCTGCACGCAGTTCGCCAGTCTTGTCGAGCAGCAGAGCCCTATTGAAGAGCGCCATAATATTCTCGGGTTCGAGATTGAGCACGAAATCGAAATCCTCTATGGCCCTATTGTCGTCGCCCACTTGTGCACGCAGCAGTCCGCGGTTATAATGTCCTAAGAAGTTATTGGGGTCTATATCGAGTGCCATGTCATAATCTGCCATACCTCCACGCAGATTATTTTGCTTGAGCCTTACGAGAGCACGATTGATATAGAGCGAAGCATCCTTGGGCATATAATGAATGGCCTTGTCAAGATATTGCTCCGACTCTTTCCATTGCTCTTTATCTATGCTTAGCGATGCTCTCACAGCCCATGCCCTTCCGTCATAAGGATCGATGTCGAGAGCTTTGTCGAGCGCCACGATAGCATTGGCAGTATCATTCTGATGCATGAGAATCTCTGCACGCATCTGATAGCCGGGAGAGTATGTCTTCCATCTGTTGAGCAATGAGTCAAGGTCTACCGTTGCCGCCTCATAATCCTTGTCTTGAATGCGGCATAGTATGCGGTTGTGCCACAGACTTCGGTTATCGGGGTCATATTTGAGAGCCATGGTATAATCATCTGTGGCTTCATGGAATTTCTTGAGTTGTATGCGTGCCAACCCCCTAAGTTCATAGATATTGGCCACATAGGGGTTTCGGCTGAGGGCTTCATTGCAGTCGCCCTCGGTGCCGAGATAGTCGTCGAGATAATATTTTGCCACGGCTCTGAAAAACCATGGTTCATAGAGGTAAGGTTTTGCGCTGATGGCCTGATTGAAATATTGGATGGAGAGCACATAATCTTCGTAATACAGTGCACTCCGTCCGATGGTCAGCAGTCTGTCTGTATTAAACTGTGCCAGCGTGCTGATGGAGATCAAACAGGCGGCAAGAGCCGAAAACCCTCTTTTCTTCATTTATTTCCTTGGCAAGAGTTTGGTGGTGTATCCGCATCTGAACCTACCCTGGAGCAGCGACTTTAGTTTGTTTTTGATGAGCTGTTTGCGCAGTGGTGAAATACGGTCTACAAACATCTTTCCCTCGAGGTGGTCGAATTCGTGCTGCATGACACGAGCAAGATAGCCCTCCACCCATTCGTCGTGTGGATTGAAATCTTCGTCGAGGTATGTTACATGGATACGTGTGGGCCTCACCACTTTTTCGTGTATGGCTGGCACACTGAGGCATCCCTCTTCCATCGACTCTGTCTTGGTGTCGTCATACTCTACGATATGCGGGTTTATATATGCCTTTCTAAAGTCAGCATATTCGGGCATGTCATCCTTGAGCACGTCGAGATCTATTACCACCACTCTGATGTCTCGTCCTATCTGAGGAGCTGCCAGCCCCACCCCATCGGCCTGAGTGAGAGTTTCAAACATGTCGGCAATGAGTGTCTTGAGTTCGGGATAGTCGGGTGTGATATCCTGTGCCACCTTGCGCAGCACGGGTTGTCCGAATGTATAAATTGGTAGTATCATGGTTTACTTATCTGTCTATTTGAAATTTTCTGCTGTCCATATAACTCTGCAGGATGATGGTGGCACTGATTTCGTCAACGAGTGCTTTGTTTTGCCTTGCTTTCTTTTTGAGTCCGCCATCTATCATGGCTCTATGCGCAAGCACGGATGTATATCTCTCATCATACCATTGCACTGGTATGTCGGGGTGTTGTGCGGTCCATTTCATTACGAACTCCCTCACCCTCTGGAGGTTTTCGCTTGGTTGCCCATTGGTTTGCATGGGTTCGCCCACCACTATGAGGTCAACGGTTTCGCGACTGATATAATCGTTGAGAAATTTGGTTAGTTGGTCGGTGGGCACGGTGGCCAGCCCCCCAGCAATAATGCGCAAGGGGTCGGTGACTGCCAACCCCGTGCGTTTTTTACCATAATCGATGGAAAGGATTCTGCCCATCCTGCTTATTTATTGTTAGCGGATGATTATTTCTGATAGAGCAACCAAGCGCCCTCGTATTTCTGTCTGAGTTCGTTGCGGCTTGCTGCAGCATCTGCCTTGTTGTCAAAAGTGGTGGCCACAACTCTAAACATGTTGCGCTCGGTATTTTTTACCAACTGTGCATCATAGCCCTGCTGCTTGAGAGTAGCCTGAAGGCCCTCGGCATTGGCTTGGTTCATAAACGAACCAACCACCACGCTGAAATTCTTGAGTCCGCTACCATTGATGAGAGACACGTTTTCTTCTTTTACCTGCACATTGTCAGCATTGTCTACCACCTTAACCTGATCAGCTGGTTTCTCTGTCAATACTGGTGCCACCACATTGGGCGTTTCCTCGGGAGCGGCTGGTTTTGCGGCCTCCTCGACAGCTGCCTTTTCATATACTTTTCTGTAAGCGCTTTCGCTTGACTTACACCCTGTAAACGCAAAAGCCAGAGTCAATCCGGCGCATAATACCATAGTCTTTTTCATCTCAAATTGAATGTGTTTAGTTATACATTATCTATTATATTCTTGTCTGAATGAAATCAGCATCCTGTGCATCGTTTGGCGGCACAATGACACAGTGTGCAGAATTCTGTTTGCGAAGTTACAAAATATCTGTCTAATTTGGCTTGAAATGGCTAATAAAGTTTGTTAAATGGGCAAAATAGTGTGATTTTAACAAAAAATGATACTCTAAATAGAGGTCATTATTAATAAAATGACTATATTTGCTCGTGATAACAAGAATGTGTAACTTTTTAAATCATTACGACTATGAAGAACTTAGGTTATATCGGAGCATTCCTCGGCGGCGCCCTTGCTGGTGCAGCTATCGGTCTGCTGCTTGCTCCTGAAAAGGGCAGCGACACACGTACAAAGATAGGCAGTGCTGTGGACGAGTTTCTCAAGAAGCACAACATCAAGTTGAGCCGCAAGGATGTTGACGACCTCGTAGACGATATCCAAGAGGTGGCTCCAGAGGAATAAGGGCAACAAGACATTTACCACCTACAGACGTAAAGTATGCTATCAAGTGACAAGAATGTAGAGTCTATCATCGAATTGATAGAATCCCTCAAAGACTACATCGTGCTTAAGAAAGACTATCTTAAGTACGATGTGGTGGAAAAGATGGTCAAACTGTCTACTGCTCTTGTGGTGGGCGTCATCATGATCATCCTCATATCGGGAATGCTCTTATACCTGTCTTTCGCGGCTGTGTATCTGCTCACCCCTTATCTTGGCGAGGCGGGCGGCTTTGCCGTGATTGCCGCCGTATACCTGCTGTTTATCATACTGGTATTGGTAAACAGGAAGGCATGGATAGAGCGGCCGCTGGTCAAACTGCTTGCCAGCATTCTGCTCAGTTGACATTACCCCTATAACCATTATCAATGACATGCAACCTACTACAGAGAATATCACACTGGAAGAAATATCAAGGCGCAAGCAAGAAATAAGCGAAATGCTTGTAGAAAAGGGCGATGGCATCCATAGCCTATGGAATTCGTTGGCCACACCCAAAAAGGCCAACAACAAGGGGGAGATGATTACAAGCATCATCAGCAATGCCATCACCGCTTTTGATGCCTTTATGCTCATGAGAAAGCTGACCAGCCAATATGGGCGTCTATTTAAAAAGAAGCGCAAATAACACATTTATATAAAAAGCGCATTTGCATAGGAGGTACGGCCACACTCGCCGCACCTTTAAATCAATTACAGCAAACTACTATGATACTAATCGACAACAAGACAAACAACAAACCAAACAACAAATCAAACAACAAAATTACTATCCGCAATAATCACAAACTGGTCATTATCATGGCGATGATGATGGGATGGCTCCAAACGCAAACTACCATAGCACAAGACGACTTCTCATTCAACGAAGGGGTCAGATACTCACAATGGGTGATAAACTCGCGTCTCAACAACTATTATGCCAATACCACCTCATGCGGATTTGCCGTGTATGACTACGGTAATTATGACACTCCAGCCATCAACCGCAAAAAGGGCAAAAATAGTTTGGATTATGTGGAGGGACTGGTGGCCAAAAGCATCATAGAGGCATCGCAATACTACAGCCAGTTTGCATGGGCACAACCCTTTGCCACTCCATGGTTTCACAGCATCAAAGAATATGGCAACGCATTCGCATCTAAGGTGAAAACAGGCGGGGGAAGCCTTGACGACCTCAACGCAGTGAAACTCTATCTGCCTCTAAGGGAGATGACACAACAAGGAGCCTTGTATGCCGACAATAACACCTTTGACAATACCACCACAGCACTCAATGCCGCCATCACAGGACTGAAAGCTCACAATAATACATACGTTATAAAAGACGGCGAAATGCTGGCACAAACGGCAGGACATGATGTAACTGGAGGATGGTGGCACAAGTCGGCATACAAAAATCAGATGTGGCTGGACGGTTCGTATATGGGACCAGCACTCTTTGCCGAACTCATCAACTATTCGGGCAAGACCAACAATATCAATAGCGACGACTGGGCACTGGTGACAAGGCAGTTTGTAATACTTCACGACCTATGTTGGAACAATGACGACCAACTGCCCTATCATGCCTTTGCTGCAGACGGAGGCACAAATAGTTCGTCGCATTCCGACACATGGGCTGGACTAAGCAGCACCCCACCATATTGCTTCCATTCAGCCTCTTACTGGGGACGTGCGGCTGGATGGTATTTCCTTGCATTGGTAGACGTGCTCGAACAGATGCAGAAGGCAGGACTTGCACAATCTGACGGATATGAACTACTGAATGTTTATCTGCAGGAAATAGCCAAAGGACTGAAAGACCGACAAGACAAGACCACAGGGTGCTGGTATCAGATTCTCGACGAAACGGATGCATACAGAGCTTCGGAATATAACAACGGAAAGAGCCATAGCCAAACAGCCAACTATCTGGAATCGTCGGCCACAGCCCTCTTCACCGCCGCTTATCTCAAGGCTATACGTCTGGGCATGATAAACAGCGATGAATATAAGCAGGTGGCAGAGAATGCCTATAGGGGTATGATAAGCCAATTTTTTGCTCCCGACGGCGATGGCGGCGTGCACATCTTCGGCAGTTGCCGCTCTGCTGGACTTGGAGGCAGTGGCGACTCATACAAGGAAGGGAGTGAACGATTGCGCGACGGTTCCAAAGCCTATTACCTGCTGGGCTATGATGTATCGAAAGTGAAGAAGAGCGACAAGAAAACAGAAGGAAAGGTGATGGGTGCCTTCATAATGGCTGCCACCGAATATGAGCGTGCTCATGAGAAGGCTCTGCTGTTTGCCTACGATCTGGAACCCACCTACAGTATCCAATCGGGACAAATGATTGAAACTAAGGCTTATGGCGACACTACCATGGGCGAAATAACATACCAATGGTATCGCATGGACGGCACACAGGCTGTGATTGTGGACGGCGCAAACAATTCATCTTTCGCTCCAGCATCCTCGGGCTATTACTACTGCGAGGCTTCTTTGGCCGGCACAAGGGTGAAGACACGCACAGCGGCAGTGATGGTGGATGGTGTTTCTGCCATTTACACCACTTGCTCTGATGATGCCGACAACAAGGCATATAGCCTCGGAGGCCATAAAATCAACGGCTACAGAAGCAACATGCCAAAAGGTGTGTATATACTGAACGGCACCAAGAGGATTATTAAATAATCAGGTTTATTCGTATATCTCCTCTACATCATTATCAATCACATCGTTGCTTATCGAGTCGGCAGGCATATTGCATGGATTGAAATGAGGAGGCAGGTCAAACTTGGCATTCACATCATAGTCGAGACTCTTGTCGGCAAAAACTTTCTGCATGAAATAGGCCCAGATAGGCAGTGCCATGGTGGCACCCTGACCATACATGGAGGTGTCGAAATGAATGTCGCGGTCGTCGCCGCCTACCCACACACCAGCCACGAGTTGAGGAGTGAAGCCCATAAACCACGCATCGCTGTTGTTATTGGTGGTACCAGTCTTGCCACCCATCTCGCAATCGATATTGTACTTATAACGTATTCTGCCTCCAGTACCACCATCAATCACTCCCTTAAGCATATAAATCATCTTGGCGGCACTCTCTTCGCTAATCACCTCATTCATACGCGGATGGAAGGTGGATATTACATTACCCTCATTGTCCTCGATACGTGTAACAAAGAGCGGAGCCGTGCGTATGCCCTTGTTGGCAAAGGCTGAATAGGCGCTAACCATTTGGCCTACGGTAATCTCACATGGACCAAGACAGAGAGACATAGAAGGATGCATGTTAGGATTGGTCACTCCATACTTATGCAAGAGGTCTACGAATGCGTAGGGCGAGAGATGGCTCATCACCCAGGCCGTTATCCAGTTGTTGGATTGTGCCAATCCCCACTTGAGCGGCACCATCTCACCATAGCGGCGGTGACTGGCATTGCGTGGAGTCCAGCGCTGTCCTGCCACTATATATGTCTGCTGCACGTTGGGAGCCTGATCGCAGGGCGACATTCCATTTTCCATGGCAAGAGAATATAGGAATGGTTTGATGGTGGAGCCCACCTGTCTGCTGCCATCCATGCACATATCATAATTGAAATGGCTGAAGTTCATACCACCCACGTATGCTTTCACCTCGCCCGTAACAGGACTCATACACATAAATCCGCAACGCAGAAAACTCTTATAATACTTTATTGAGTCGAGAGGAGTCATCACGGTGTCAACCTCGCCATGGTATGAGAAGATGGTCATCTCGGTGGGGCGGCGGAAGCTTTCGAGTATCTTATCTTCGCTCATGCCCAAGGCCTTGAGATTGCGCCATCTGTCGCTCTGCCTTACCGACCTCATGAGTATGCGCTTCACCTCATCTTTAGAGAGTTTACCTGAATATGGGGCATTGGGTTTGCCCTTATTTTCGCGGTTGAAAGCAGGCTGAAGATAGTTTACCACGTGCCTTTCTACAGCCTTTTCGGCATAGTCCTGCATGCGTGAATCTATGGTGGTATATACTTTCAATCCGTCAGTATATATATTATAAGGTGTACCATCTTTCTTCTTGTTCTTATTGCACCATCCGCATAGGGGGTCGGTCTCCCAAGCTATAGAGTCCTGCACATATTTGGCATAGGCCCAGTCGGGATATTGGCTGCGCTGCGGTTGCTTGGCCATGAGGTATGTGCGCAAAAACTCCCTCAGATAGGTAGCGATGCCGTCTTTATGGTCTGAGACATGGAAATTGAGACCCAGCGGCAGGTTAGATAACGAGTCGCAGTGTGAAGCTGACAGATAGCCTGCCTTCTCCATCTGCGCGAGCACCACATTGCGTCGCTCCACACAACGCTCTGGATGTCTGACGGGATTGAAGTATGAGGGGTTCTTGCACAGTCCGATGAGAGTGGCCGCCTCATTGACCGACAAGTTCTTGGGATCTTTGCCGAAATAAGTATTTGAAGCCGTCTTGATGCCCACTGCATTATGCAGAAAATCAAAATAGTTTAGATAAAGGGCTATGATCTCGTCTTTAGTGTAGGTGCGCTCCAGTTGCACTGCTATCACCCACTCTATTGGTTTCTGCATGAGTCGCTCTGCCACGCTGTGGGCTTTTTCGGTAAAGAGTTGCTTGGCCAACTGCTGGGTAATGGTGGAACCACCGCCAGCACTCTTCTGTCCCATCAGTCCGCGTTTTACCACAGCACGGCCTAAGGCAATAAAGTCGATGCCTGAATGCTCATAGAACCTCACATCCTCTGTGGCCACAAGAGCCTGAATGAGATGGGGCGACATCTGATCATAGTCTACGCATATTCGGTTTTCCTTGTTATAATTCCATGTGCCCATTATCTTGCCATCGGCAGAATAAATCTGGGTGGCAAAACGGCTTATTGGGTTCTGCAAATCTTCAACGGGAGGCATATATCCTATCCACCCTTTGGCTATGGCTGTAAAAGATAATGCAGCTATCAAAACAGACACTGCCAAAAGAGCCCATAGTGTGCAAACGAAATATTTTCTCATGCTTTTTCGTGTTATAAAGGCATTATTTGACTGCAAAAGTAAGTATTTTCAACGAGATATTGAAAAAAAAATCATTATTTCTGAAGAATAGTGTGCGTAAATCGGAAATTATTACTAACTTAGCGGTCGAAAACAGACATAACGCAAAATAACTGCAATGGAAAAGCATAATTTTGTAACGATTGCCGACATCTCAAAAGAGAAAATCATGTATATGATTGAAATGGCAAGGGAGTTTGAAAAGCACCCTAACAGAGAACTGCTCAAGGGCAAGGTGGTGGCCACACTATTCTTTGAACCTTCCACCCGTACACGCCTAAGCTTTGAAACAGCCGCAAACCGACTGGGAGCAAAGGTCATCGGATTTGCTGACCCGAAAGTTACCAGCGGCACCAAGGGAGAAACCCTCAAAGATACCATCCTCATGGTGAGCAACTATGCCGACGTGATTGTGATGAGACATCATATAGAGGGTGCGGCACAATATGCCAGCGAGGTGGCTCCAGTGCCTATCGTGAACGCAGGCGACGGAGCGCACCAACATCCATCGCAATGCATGCTCGACCTCTATTCAATATACAAAACACAGGGCACGCTCGAAAACCTTAACATCTATCTCGTTGGCGACCTCAAATACGGCCGTACAGTCCATTCGCTTATCATGGCAATGAGACATTTCAATCCTACATTTCATTTCGTGTCGCCTGCCGAATTGTCTATGCCCGACGAATACAAAATGTATTGTAAGCAAAACGGCATCAAATTCGTAGAGCATAGAGACTTCAATGAGGACACCATCGCCGATGCCGACATACTATATATGACAAGAGTGCAAAAAGAGAGATTCTCAGACCTCATGGAGTATGAAAGGGTCAAGAACGTATATATTCTGCACAACGACATGCTCGGCAAGGCAAAAGAGAATATGAGAATACTGCATCCGTTGCCAAGAGTTAATGAGATTAGTTATGACGTGGACGACAACCCACACGCTTATTACATACAACAGGCTGGCAACGGATTGTTTGCACGACAGGCCATCTTCTGCGATGTGCTCGGCATTAGCCTTGAAGACGTTAGAAACGACAATACTATCATACCATAATTTCATATCTGAAAGCAACATGGCAAAAAAGGAAAGACTCGTGGCTGCCATTCAGAATGGCACCGTCATTGACCATATACCTGCAGGCAAAACCTTTCAGGTGGTAAACCTGCTCGGACTCACCACACTGGAAACTCCCGTGACAATAGGTTGCAATTTCGAATCAAAGAAACTATTCAGAAAGGGTATCATCAAGGTGGAAGACAAGTTCTTTACAGATGAGGAGATATCACGACTGTCGGTGGTGGCACCAAATATAGTGCTCAATATCATACACAACTATGAAGTGGTGGAAAAGAAAACTGTGATCACTCCCGATGAACTAAGGGGTATAGTGAAATGCAACAATCCCAAATGCATTACAAACAATGAACCTATGGACACCCTCTTCCATGTGGTAAACAAGGAAAACGGCATACTCAAATGCCACTACTGCGAAAAAGAACAGGATATAAACAAAGTGGAACTGGTTTAAGGTGGGCTCCAGCAATGCCTGCCGCAACTTAACATAAAAAAAGTATAAAGAAATGGAAAGAGATCAAAAAGTTTTTGACCTTATTGAAAAGGAGCACCAGAGACAACTCAAAGGTATCGAACTGATTGCTTCTGAAAATTTTGTCAGTGATGAGGTAATGGAGGCCATGGGTAGCTTCCTCACCAACAAGTATGCCGAAGGATATCCAGGCAAACGATATTACGGCGGTTGCCAGGTGGTGGACCAGGTGGAGCAATTGGCTATTGACAGAGTGAAAGAACTCTTCGGTGCTGAATATGCAAACGTGCAACCACACTCTGGTGCACAGGCCAACGCAGCTGTGCTGCTCACCGTGCTCAAGCCAGGCGACACATTCCTCGGTCTTAACCTCGCTCATGGAGGACACCTCTCTCACGGTTCGCTGGTCAACACATCTGGCATACTGTATAATGCAGTAGGATATGATCTCGATAAAGAAACAGGTAGAGTGAACTATGACCAAATGGAGCAACTGGCACTCGAACATAAGCCCAAGCTCATCATAGGTGGCGGCTCTGCTTACAGCCGCGAATGGGACTACAAACGCATGAGAGAGATTGCCGACAAGGTGGGAGCACTGCTCATGATTGATATGGCACACCCTGCTGGTCTCATAGCAGCCGGACTTCTCGACAACCCAGTGAAATATGCACATATCGTAACTTCTACAACACACAAGACACTGCGCGGACCACGTGGAGGTATCATCCTCATGGGCAAGGACTTTGAAAACCCATGGGGACTCACCACTCCAAAGGGTGCAGTCAAGATGATGAGCCAACTGCTCAACTCTGCTGTGTTCCCAGGCATTCAGGGTGGACCGCTTGAGCATGTCATAGCCGCCAAGGCAGTGGCCTTCGGAGAGGCTCTCAAACCAGAATTCAAACAGTGGGCCGCACAGGTAAAGAAGAATGCTGCTGTATTGGCAGACGAACTGACTAAGCGCGGATTCACAATAGTAAGCGGTGGCACCGACAACCACTCTATGCTCGTAGACCTCAGAAGCAAATATCCTGAACTAACAGGAAAAGTGGCTGAAAACGCACTCGTGGCTGCCGACATCACAGTAAACAAGAATATGGTGCCTTATGACAGCCGTAGCGCATTCCAAACAAGCGGTATCAGACTGGGTACTCCTGCTATCACCACACGAGGTGCCAAAGAGGACCTCATGATAAAGATTGCTGCATTCATAGAGGAGGTGCTCAATGCTCCTGAGGATGAGGCAGTAATAGCAAGTGTAAGGGAGAGAGTAAACGAGATAATGAAGGATTATCCTCTCTTCGCATATTAAATGCACTGATGATTTAAATAATTTATATATTTCTTTGGGAGTCGGGAATCTGTAATGATACCCGACTCTCTTTATTATAGGTAGGGTCTACAAATACACATCTATAGACATTGTTACCAACACAATACACAAAAAAATCACGATAAATTTGTTTTATTGACAAAAAAAACATACCTTTGCATTCTATAAGAAATTGTTGTCATGCTCAACACGAAATGTATTGAACAACAAATGAAATACTAAAACAATATTAACTAACAAAAAACAACAATAGATAATTGAAAAATGATGAAAAGAATTATTGCTATGGCTGTTGCTATGATGCCTATATGCATGACAGCGCAGTGTTTTGACTATGACATGACAGCACAACAACCCGTTTACTCACAAGAAACGGGATATGGCTACGATATCTTGCCAGCACCTACAAGCAAGAGCAACGAACCATTCTATTTCTCTGTAAATGTGCCAGATGGCAACTATAAAGTAAGAGTGGTGCTGGGAGCAAAGAAGAAAGCATCCAATACTACCGTGAGGGCAGAGGGCAGACGACTCATGGTGGAAAACATTAGCTTAAAGAAAGGTAAAGAGGCTGCATTTGAATTTGTGGTAAACAAACGCTCGCCAAAAATCAATGACAAGGAAAGGGTTAGGATAAAGGAACGCGAGAAGACATATCTGGCATGGGACAACAAACTGACCTTAGAATTCAATGGCGACGCACCTGCCGTGAAAAGCATACATATAGAAAAAGATGACGTATGCCCCACCATCTATCTTTGCGGTAACTCTACCGTGGTAGACCAAAACGAGGAGCCATGGGCCAGCTGGGGACAGATGATCACAAGATGGTTTAACGAGAATATTGCTATATCAAACCATGCTGAGAGCGGACTGAGCGCCAGCACATTCATTGGAGGCGGACGATTGGACAAAATAATGGCTACACTCAAAAAAGGTGACTATGTGATAGTTGAATTCGGACACAACGACCAAAAAGAGAAAAGACCTGGGAGTGGAGCTTACTATAACTTCAGTTATAACCTCAAAATCTTTATTGACAGAGTGAGGTCGGTGGGCGCTGAGATAATATTCTGCACCCCTACACAGAGACGATCATTTGACACAAATGGAAAGATCAGAGAGACTCATGCCAACTATCCCGAGGCAATGGAAGCAGTGGCCAAGAGGGAAAACGTGAAGGTGATAGACCTGCACCAGATGACACGCGAACTCTTTGAGGCCATGGGAGAGGAAGATAGCAAGAGAGCACTCGTGCATTATCCAGCTAACACATTCCCAAATCAAGACAAACCACTGGCTGACAATACTCACTTCAATGCCTTTGGCGCATACGAGGTGGCCAAGTGCGTGGTGATGGGAATGAAGAAACTAAACCTGCCCATTACACAAAACCTTAGGGCTGAATTCCAGGATTTCGATCCTAATCACCCAGATGACTGGAAAACATTCAAATGGGCACCATCTAAGATAGCAAGCACAGTGAAACCTGACGGCAATTGATGAATAGAAAAAACTTTCATCATTTTGCAATTACAATTATAGAGTTTTAAACTAAAACCATAAGGATATCCTAATGAATAAGAATTTCATTTCTTTGGCAACCATGCTGATGTTGTCATCGATAGCCATGGCACAGTCGTGGCCGACACCATCTCCCGAGGCAAAACCGGGTGCGAGATGGTGGTGGCTCGGTTCTGCAGTCAACGACAAAGACCTCAAATGGAACCTCGAGGAATATGCACGCACTGGTATAGGGGCAGTTGAAATCACCCCCATCTATGGTGTAAAAGGCAATGATGCAAACAATCTGCCGTTTCTATCCTCACCATGGATGAAAGCATTGCAGACCGTGGAAAACGTAGGAAAAGCCAACGGAATACTCGTAGATATGAACTGCGGAACGGGATGGCCCTTCGGTGGTCCGCTCGTGCCCATATCAGAAGCGGCTGCCAAACTGGTGTATACCGATACCATAGTGACAGGTGCACAATTAAGAAAAGGTATCTCCATAGCTCTCAACGACCCAAAAGAACTGAAATTTGCAACCCTCAGCAGGGTGATGGCATATTCTGATGGTGATAAGCCTGCCAATATCACCGATATGGCAAACAACGGCATGGTTGTAATGAAAAAGGCTGCCAAGAAAAAAACATACAGAGTGATAGCAGCCTATTGCTCACGCACCAGACAGATGGTGAAGCGTGCCGCACCAGGTGGAGAAGGGTATGTGATAGACCATTTCGACCGCAATGCCGTAGCTCATTATCTCGACAGGTTTGAAAAGGCTTTTGCCGAAAACAACGTGGCTTATCCACATACGTTCTTCAATGACTCTTATGAGGTGTATAAGGCCAACTGGACTCCTACCCTATTTGAAGAATTTGAAAAACGCAGAGGATATAAACTCGAAGACTATCTGCCACAATTGCTTGGTGACGTGGAGGACGAAGGCAACAAAGTGCTCATAGACTACCGAGAAACTCTCAGCGACATGCTACTCGAGAATTTCAGCCAACAATGGACAGCATGGGCGCACTCTCACGGTGCCAAGACTCGCAACCAGGCTCATGGCTCTCCTGCAAACCTCATAGATGTATACTCGTCAGTAGATATTCCAGAGATTGAGGGATTCGGTCTCTCTGAGTTCGGTATCAAGGGGCTGCGCCGCGACGAGGGTTATACACGCAAAAACGATAGCGATGTGAGCATGCTCAAATATGCATCGTCGGCAGCACATATCAATGGACGCACCCTGGTGAGTTCTGAAACCTTCACTTGGCTCACAGAGCATTTCCGTACTTCACTGTCGCAGTGCAAACCAGATATTGATCTTATGTTTTCATGCGGAGTAAACAATATGTATTTCCATGGCACCACCTATTCGCCAAAAGACGATCCATGGCCAGGATGGAAATTCTATGCAAGCATAGACATGAGTCCCACCAATAGTATATGGCGCGATGCTCCATACATGATGAAATATATTGAGAGATGCCAGTCGTTCCTGCAAATGGGAAAACCAGACAACGATTTCCTCGTATTGCTGCCTGTAAGGGACATGTGGGCACAACGCCACGGAAAAGGGGCCGGCTCGCTGCTCATGCAGTTTGACATACACTCTATGGCCAAGAAGGCACCCGACTTCATCAAGAGTATCATAGACATAGACAAGGCGGGCTTTGACTGCGACTATATCTCAGAGAAATACCTGATGACCACTGCATATAAGAATGGAAAACTCGAAACGGCTGCGGGCACAAGGTATCACGCTCTAATCATTCCAGGCACAGGACGAATGCCTGAGAAGGTGAAGGCTCATATCGAAGACCTGAAGAGGCAGGGGGCAGTAATTATTTATGGTACCGAGGCTGACAAACTGGCTAAGGCTGCCACTCCAGAGGAGATGCGCAAGACGCATGGACTGAGAGCCATACGCAGACAAAATGATAGCGGACACCATTATTTTATTGCCAACCTTACACCTAATGATATTGACGACATAGTAAAACTTAGCGTGGAAGGGAATGACGCTAAATGGTTTGACCCACTAACAGGAAAGATCTATGACGCACAACTCTCTGACAAGGGTGTGAGGATAGCCTTGAGAAGTGGCGAATCAATGATACTGCAGATATACAACAAAAAACTCAATACCAACAACGGAAACAGACCAAAGTTGACAGATGATGTGAGATATATCAACAGCGGATGGACATTGCAGTTTGAGCAGTGCGCACCAAAAGTGGAGGGCACATACCCCATAGGCAAACTCATGACATGGGAGAAACTTGATAATGATTCTGCTAAGGTTACCATGGGCACGGGTGTCTACACCACACAGGTGGAGATGAGCGGCGAGGATGCTTCTGCCCAGTGGGCCATAGACCTTGGTGACGTGAGAGAGAGCGCCAGGGTGTATGTCAATGGCGAACTGATTGGATGCGCATGGTCTGTACCTTATATTCTCGACTGTGGTAAAGCATTCAAAAAGGGGAAAAATACCTTGGAGATAAAGGTTACAAATCTGCCTGCCAACCGAATTGCCAATCTCGACAGACAAGGTGTAAAATGGAGAAAGTTCAATGAAATAAATATCGTAGATATCAATTACAAAAAGACTGGTTACGCTGAATGGCAACCAGTGACCAGTGGACTCAACTCTACAGTAAAACTCATCAAAGAAAAATAATATGATGATCAAACAAAAAAAAGATGTGAATAGTAAGATTGCCATAATAACAATAGTAACTATTAATTAAAAAATCACTAATATAGAAAATGGATTCGATAAGAAACAATGATGGCAGTCGACACAGAAGAAAACGACATACCGATGGCGCAAGCGAATACAAAAGAAGAAACCTAAGTGCCATAGAGCGCAGAAAAAAAATGGCACGTATCACTTATCGGCTGTTATGTATAATGGCAGCATTGTTATTTTTGGCAGTTGTCGTCCTTTATTTCTTTGACAAATAAAGGGCGGCAACGCTGCTTTTATTGGATGGCAACATTGATTTTATCGAAATAAGACACAAGAAATTTGGTTATTTGCACAATAGATTGTAACTTTGCCGACAAATATCGACGAAACAGATGTATGACAGGAATAAAGATTAATGACCAGGTGCTTAGGGATGCCGCCAGCGAAGGCAACGATGCTTTTGTAAAAGCATTCGTGGATGCCATATATGATCACATAGGTGGACCACTGACAGCAGAAACAATGTCTATGCTCAATGCCAATCAGATAACACTGTTGGCATTCCAGATAGTACACGACGAGGTTATGGATGGAGGATTTGTGCAACTAATCCACAATGGATACGGACCTTTCATATTTAAAAATCCTTTTGCCAAATCTCTCAGAACCTGGGGAATGAAAGAAATGGCCAAACTCATCAATAAAGCACATGACCTGTATAGAGATAACCATGAAGAGATAGAGAAAGAGTGCAGCGATGAGGAGTTTATGGCACTATTTGAAAGATACCCGAAATTTGATGACCTCGACGACTTCTTTATCGAAAATGAGGAGGAATGGGTGTCAGAGGTAGCTCATTTCATAGATGAGCATATAGAACAATTTGCAACCATCACAGAATGAATAAAGAACAGGAACAGATAAGAAAGAAAAGCCCAGTGAACATACGCAACAAGAAAGCTGCTTTTGACTATTTCTTCGTTGACAATTTCACTGCAGGCATTGTGCTCACCGGCACAGAAATAAAGTCTATCAGGGCGGGCAAGGCTTCGCTCACAGACTCTTTCTGCTATATAAACAACGGCGAAATATGGGTGAAAGGCATGAATATAAGCCCCTATTTCTACGGAAGCTATAATAACCACGACGCAAAAAGAGACAGAAAACTGTTGCTCAACAAAAAAGAAATAGCTAAACTGAGGGGAGCCACCAAACAGACGGGATTCACCATCATACCGATACTTGTGTTTATTGATGAACACGGCAGAGCAAAAATGGATATCGCCCTCTGCAGAGGCAAAAAGATGTTTGACAAGAGACAAACACTAAAGGAAAAAGAAGACAGACGCGAAATGGAACGCGCAATGAAAGTATAGGCTATGATAAGCAGACAAGACCGTATAGATAAGCTCAAAAGCCTGATAGGCAGCAGGATAATGATATTGGATGGTGCCATGGGTACCATGATTCAACAATATGGACTGGAGGAAAAAGACTTCAGAAATGATCTCTGTGCCCCCGACATTGTGATGAAGGGCAACAATGATATTCTCAATATCACAAGACCTGACATCATTGCCGATATCCACAGAAAATATCTCGAGGCAGGAGCAGACATCATATCAACAAACACTTTCAGTAGCCAAAGGATCTCACAAGCCGACTACAAGGCTGAAGGGATGGCACGGGAGATGGCAAGAGAGGGTGCCAGAATAGCACGACGTGAGGCTGACAAGATGGAGGCCGATGGCAGACCCAGATGGGTGGCAGGCTCTGTGGGACCCACAAACAAGACATGCTCTATGAGTCCCGACGTTAGCAACCCAGCATTCCGCGAATTATCATACGATCAACTGCTCAATGCTTATTTCGAACAGATGGAAGCACTCATTGAAGGGGGCGCAGACATCATACTCATAGAAACAATCTTCGATACTCTCAATGCCAAGGCTGCCATAGCAGCGGCCATGATGGCTATGGAAAAAGCAGGCGAACAACTGCCCATCATGCTCTCTGTGACTATCAGCGACCTGGCAGGACGCACCCTGAGCGGACAAACACTCGAGGCTTTTGTGGCCAGCGTCTGCTCATACCCCATCTTCTCTATAGGTCTCAACTGCTCGTTCGGAGCAAGGCAGATGCTTCCTTTCCTAAGGCAACTGGCAGCGTGCTCACCTTTTTACGTTAGCGCATACCCCAACGCAGGACTGCCCAACAGTCTCGGACTGTATGACGAAACTCCCGATACCATGGCTCCGCAGATTGCAGAGATGGTGAACGAAGGTCTGGTAAACATCATTGGCGGATGCTGTGGCACCACAGAAAAATTCATTGAACGTTATGTGCCGATAGTGGATGGCGCCATGCCACATGTGCCTGCAAAACGCGATAATAATATCTGGCTCAGCGGTCTCGAAAGAATGAAGACGGGAGAGATGGTGCCATTTGTGAATGTGGGCGAGAGATGCAATGTGGCAGGATCACGCAAATTTCTCCGACTCATCAAGGAGCATAACTACAACGAAGCACTGGCCATTGCACGCAAACAGGTGGCAGACGGTGCCATGGTCATAGATATCAACATGGATGACGCCCTCATAGATGCAAAAGAGGAGATGGTCACATTCCTAAACATGATTGCAGCCGAACCCGACATAGCACGTGTGCCCGTAATGATAGACTCATCCAAATGGGATGTTATCATGGCTGGACTCAAATGCGTGCAGGGCAAAGGCATAGTAAACTCCATATCACTTAAAGAGGGCGAGGAGGTGTTTAAAAGCCATGCCCGAGATATCATGAGCATGGGGGCTGCCACCGTGGTGATGTGCTTTGACGAACAAGGACAGGCCACCTCATTCCAACGACGGATAGACATTGCACAAAGGGCATACCGAATACTGACCGAAGAGGTGGGCATGAACCCCACAGACATCATCTTTGATCCGAATATTCTGGCCATTGCCACAGGCATGGAGGAGCATAACGACTATGCCGCCGACTTCATACGTTCAACAGAATGGATAAGGCAAAACCTCAAGGGTGCACACGTGAGCGGTGGTGTGAGCAATCTCTCATTCTCATTCAGAGGCAACAACTATATCCGCGAGGCCATGCATGCCGTATTCCTCTATCATGCCATCAGCAAAGGCATGGATTTCGGAATAGTCAATCCTACCACCAAAGTGACATACAGCGACATTCCTGATCAACAACTCGAGATAATAGAGGATGTGGTGCTCAACAGACGAAAGGATGCCGCAGACAGACTGATAGCATTGGCTGAAGAAATCAGAAACAAAGAGGCAGAGAATGGTAATGGCAATACTAATGCCCAAACAAACGACAACATGCCTGAATGGAGAAAAGACTCGGTTGACAAGAGGCTTTCAACAGCATTGATAAAAGGCATAGGCGACTGGTTGCAGCAAGATATTGACGAAGCCCTACCCCTTTATGACAGTCCGGTAAAGATTATTGAAGGTCCACTCATGGATGGCATGAACACCGTGGGGGAACTATTTGGCAGCGGCAAGATGTTTCTTCCACAGGTGGTAAAGTCAGCGCGAACCATGAAGGCGGCTGTGAGCATACTGCAACCATACATAGAAGCCAGCAGGGCGGAAGGCGCAAAAAAAGCTGGGCGTGTGCTACTGGCCACTGTAAAGGGCGACGTGCATGATATTGGCAAGAATATTGTAGGTGTGGTGATGGCTTGCAACAACTATGACGTGATAGACATGGGAGTGATGGTGCCAGCAGAACAGATAGTGAAAAAAGCTATAGAAACAAAAGCTGACATCATAGGATTAAGCGGACTCATCACCCCAAGCCTCGAAGAGATGGTAAACGTGACCACAGAGATGGAAAGGGCTGGACTAAAAATACCAATAATGATCGGTGGAGCTACAACAAGCGAAATGCATGTGGCACTCAAGATATCACCCGTATACAGCGGATTGGTAACATGGATGAAAGACGCCTCGCAAAATGCCATCATGGCTCCCAAGATGATTGATTTAGAGCAGGCAGCCATAATGAAAAAAACACTCGAAGATAAATACGAACAACTCAGAGATGAATATCATCAACAACAGCATAAACTATCATCAATAGAAGAGGCAAGAAAAAACAGATTGAACTTATTTTAATCATGAACAAGATAACAACAATATTATTCGACCTCGGTGGCGTGATCATGACCATTGACCAGTCAGAGGCAGTTAGACGATTTACAGAGATAGGACTCAAGGATGCATGTAAGCAACTGGACCCATATACCCAGGGCGGCATCTTCGGAGACCTCGAGAGCGGCAAGATCAGCGACGAGGAGTTTAGGGCCGAACTATCGGTAATGATAGGTCATGAGGTTACGTGGGAGCAATGTCAGTATGCCTGGATGGGCTACTGCGGCGGTGTGCCCGAGCGCAACCTCAAACTATTGCTCAACCTGAGAGAGCAAGGTTATAGGGTTGTGCTCGTGTCTAATACCAACCCTTTTATGATGGCATGGGCCATGGATGGCGACTTTGACGGGAAAGGCAACCCACTGAGCCATTACGTAGATAAGGCTTATCTGAGCTACGAGTGCAAGGTAATGAAACCTAACGAGAGATTCTTCCGCATAGTGACAGCAGAAGAAAAGATAATCCCAAACGAAACACTCTTCGTTGACGATGGTCCAAGAAACGTAGCAGCAGCAAGCCAACTGGGCATGCACACATTCTGCCCGCAAAACGGTGCAGACTGGACCGAAGAGATCTTTGACCATATAAATACTAACTACATCTAACTGATGAAAATAAAGACATTACTCATAGCTGCCATCATGGCAATGGTAGGCACCACCAACACATTGGCACAACATAAAAGGGAATTCAGAGGTGCATGGATTCAATGTGTAAACGGACAGTTTATGGGCATGGGCACCGAGGAGATGCAAAAAACTTTGACCATGCAACTGAACGAACTGCATAAGGATGGAGTAAACGCAATCATCTTTCAGGTAAGACCGGAATGCGACGCCTTGTATGAAAGCGATATTGAACCGTGGAGTCGATTCCTCACAGGCACACAGGGACAGGCACCATCTCCTTATTGGGACCCACTGAAATGGATGGTGGACCAATGCCACAAGAGAAACATGGAACTGCATGCATGGATAAACCCATACAGAGCAAAAACCAAAACCACCACCACCCTCAGCACCAACCATATATCAATACGCAAACCAGAAAGCGGATTCAATTATGACGGACAGATAATACTCAATCCCGCATTAGATGAAAACAGGGAATATATATGCCATGTGACCGCTGATATCCTCAGAAGATACGATGTGGACGGACTGCACATAGATGACTATTTCTACCCATACCCTGTAGCGGGACAGACCATACCCGACACAAAATATTTTGAAGCAAATTCCAACGGCATTGCCAATATCAATGACTGGAGGAGGTATAATGTAAACCTCTTTATAAAGCAACTACATGATACCATAGTTGCAGTAAAACCATGGGTAAAATTCGGAGTATCGCCCTTCGGCATTTACCGTAATCAAAAAAATGACCCCAATGGCAGCAACACAAACGGACTGCAGAATTATGATGATCTGTATGCCGATGTGCTGCTATGGGTGAACAACGGATGGGTGGACTATTGTGTGCCACAACTCTATTGGCAAATCGGGCACCCAACAGCCGACTATGAAACCCTTATCAAATGGTGGAATAAGCATGCCGCCAAAAGACCCCTCTTCATAGGCGAAGACATAGAACGCACAGCCAAGTATGCAGACAAGACAAATCCAAATATCAACCAAATGCCTGCCAAATATACACTGCACAACCAGTTGTCCAACGTAAAGGGAACAGTGCTGTGGTATGCCAAGGCAGCCGTTGACAATGTGGGCAACTATGGTTCAATGCTTCGCAACGTGTATTGGAAATATCCTGCTCTGCAACCATCCATGCCCTTTATTGACGGCAAAGCGCCCAAGAAGGTCAAGAGGATGAAAGTGCTCAATATTGATGGCGACATGGTGCTCTTTTGGACAGCCCCATCGGGCAAGTCATGGAAAGACATGGCAACAAAATATGTGGTATACAGATTTGAGAAAGGTCAGAAAACAGACATCTCCAATCCAATGAATATCATAACCATCACCAGCGACACGTATCTCAAACTGCCATACCAAGATGGTACAAAAGAGTATACATACGTAGTCACAGCCCTCGATCGCATGCAAAACGAAAGCAAAGCCGTGAAGAAAAAGGTTAATCTATAGGAACTCTTCCGATAAGCAAGAATTCCTATAGTATAAATCTTTTTATAACAATAATCCTTTTAGCGATGAGCAATAATCAGGGTTTCAGTATTTCCATTGTTCTGCCAATGGCATCCTCCATGGTATAGATGGGTTTAAAGCCCAGTTCCTTTATCCTCTGGTTGGCCAGAATGGCATTCATGGCAATACTGAAACCTTTGCGTTCTGCTTCAGAAGGCAGATCAAAGACCACCTCCTTGCCGCAACACTTGGCACAAAGCCCGGCAAAATCCTTTAGATGCACATTGGTCTTTTCGCTGCTCACATTATAAGCCACTCCAATTTCTCCATTCAGAAGAACAGTGAGCAGACCATAGACAGCATCTGCCACATAGGTATATGAGAAATATTGGTTGCCCTCGCTTTTCAGCACAATATTCTCTCCAGCAATAGCTTTTTTGATAAACTGAGAAGATGCCTTGCTGTCAGACTCAAGCATAGTGGGGCCAAAGATTCTGCATAGTCGCGCAATCTTCACTTTAACCCCTTTCTCTGCTATATACGATTGGCAAAGAGCCTCGCATGAGCGCTTAGACTCATTATAGCACGAGCGCGCATTGGAAAGATTCAACTTGCCATTATAATCTTCTGTAAACTCCTCATTGGCAATGGCATTTCCATACACCTCGTTAGTGGATGTATACACGACAGTAGCTCCCGACTTGTCGGCAAGGTTCAATGCGTTTATAGCTCCATGAATATTGATGAGCATGGTTTCTATGGGATACTGCGAATAAGCCAATGGATGGGTATTGCTGGCCATAGGAAGGATATAGTCTACCTTCAATTCTTCACAGAAGGGCTGGCATACATCCTGCTCAATGAAAGAAAACATCGGGTTGCCGAAATGATCTCCCAATCGCTTCTGTGCCTTTGCCTTGTTTCTGCCCACTGCATATACCATTACACTATCTATCGACATCAGCACATCTATGAGCATAACCCCCACCATGCCAGTGGCACCAGTAATAAGGAAACTCTTACCCTTCAAACGGTCAGAGTCAATCAACGACAGGATATTCCTGATATCCTCTTGATAGAGAGGATGCTTTTTGTTTAGTTTCATACCATTGATTATTTTAACCAGTTGTCTTTGTCTCTTGACATATATCCCTTGAAGAGTTCAAGGTCGTCTTTGGTGGTGAGTTTGATATTCTTGTCGCTCCCAGCAGCGAAATGCAGCCTGACACCGAGTTCCACCATCATAGTATTCGTATAATGCGACCCATGTATGCCTATTCCCTTCTCAAAAGCCTCATGATATTTCTCATCGAGCAAACCAAACTTATAAGCCTGTGGAGTGGCCACCCTACGCAGAGTTTCTCTTGGAATAAACTGTGTGGTGGTGGTGTTGTCATCCTCGCTAACCACAAAGATCTGCTCGTTATAAGGCATAGACGTAACAGCATTGCCATACTTTTGCGCCTTTGAGATCACATCGGTGAGCACCATAGGTTCGATGAGCGGTCTGATACCATCATGAATAATGATGATGTCATCATTATTTGCCTTTCCTTCAAGGTTGAAGACACCATTCCTTATAGACTCCTGTCCGGTATTTCCACCTGTAGCAATCCATTTTAGTTTGTCAATGCCAAACTGCTTGGCGTAGGCAGACAACACATGTTCCCACCCCTCAAGACATACCACCTCTATGGCATCAACCATAGGATGCCTCTGAAAACTCTCCAATGTGTAGATAAGCACAGGCTTATCATACACATTAATAAACTGCTTGGGAATATCTTGCCCCATGCGGTGCCCCGAGCCACCAGCTATTATTACAGCTATGTTCATATCATTAATACATGTCTATTTGGTTTCTGTTTCCATATATTTCAGCCATGCCATACTGGATGCATCCGACGGCATGCGCCAGTCGCCTCGTGGACTCAGGCTCACGCTGCCCACCTTGGGGCCGTCTGGCAAGCAACTGCGTTTAAACTGCTGATTGAAAAACCTGCGGCAGAACACCTTAAGCCAATAAACTATTGTAGCCCTGTCAAAGTCGAAGGCTTTCATAGCAAGCATAAGTATTCGCTGTGGTGTCATTCCATGTCTCATGAAATGGTAAAGGAAGAAATCATGCAGTTCATACGGTCCCACCAAGTCTTCAGTCTTTTGGGTTATATTACCATCTGAGTCGGCAGGTATGAGTTCGGGACTTATAGGTGTGTCTACGATATCGAGCAATACAGCCTTTGACTCTTCATCCACATAATTATGTGCAGCATGTTTAACCAGATATCTGACCAGTGTTTTTGGCACACCTGCATTCACTGCATACATAGACATGTGGTCGCCATTATATGTGCACCATCCCAAAGCCAGTTCGCTCAGGTCTCCGGTGCCTATCACCATACCGTTATATTTATTACTGAGGTCCATGAGTATCTGCGTTCTCTCTCGAGCCTGTGAGTTTTCGTATGTCACGTCATGAATGTTGATGTCATGACCGATATCATGGAAATGCTGTTTTACGCTGTCGCCTATTGGTATTTCCAAGATGGTAATACCAAGAAACTTCATCAGCGATATAGCATTGTTGTATGTACGTCCAGAAGTACCAAATCCAGGCATGGTCACACCGATGATTCCCTTTCTATCGATGTTGAGCATATCAAAGGCCTTAACCACAACGAGCAGTGCGAGAGTGGAATCCAGTCCACCACTTATTCCTATAACCGCATTTTTGCAATGAGTATGCTGCATTCGCTTGACCAGTCCGAGGGCTTGTATTGATAGTATTTCGGCGCATGTATCGTTCATCCGGTCAGAAGAAGGAATAAAGGGAGTGCTATTCACGTTGCGTATGATGTCAATACTCTCTTCAAATGATGTATAGTCTGTATTCACGACTATGGCATCCATGTCCTTTCGGCTGCATGAGAAGGTAGAGTTGGCTCTACGCTCATGCCTCAGAGTGTCTATGTCTATCTGTCCCATGCACACCTGTGGTTGCATAGAGAAGCGTTGGCCTATATTCTCGAAATGCCCGTTTTCAGCCACAAAGAGGTTGCCACCATACACCACATCCTGTGTGCTCTCGCCATATCCAGCCGATGCATACACATATCCACAGATGAGTCTTGCGGAATGCATGCGTATCAGGTCGCGCAGATATTGGTGCTTACCCACCAGTTCATCGCTTGCCGAGAGGTTGAAGATGATGTCTGCCCCTGCCAGTGCAAGGTGGCAACTAGGTGGCACGGGAGCCCACACATCTTCACAAATCTCAATACCGAAACGCAGGCCGTCAGGAGTTTGGAATATCTGTGGTCTCGGTGTTACCGTCACCTTCTGCATGCAGAGTGTAATGGTCGTTTCGTTGATATCTAAAATGGAGGTAAACCATCTTTTCTCATAGAACTCCCCATAATTTGGTAAAAAGGATTTGGCCACCACTCCCAGGATATTTCCTTTCTGAATAACAACGGCAGCATTTACCAGACTACCACACACGTCAATGGGCATGCCCACGATAATGATGGAACGCATCGAAAGCGAGAAGGTGAGCAGATCATCGAGAGCATTCTCAGCCTCATGCAGCAGGAAATCATTATTGAAGAGGTCCTGGCAAGAATATCCGGTAATTGACAGTTCTGGGGTCACTATTATCTCTGCACCATTTTTGGCTGCCTGTGCCACCACTTCCTTGATAGATTGTGCATTGCTGTGTGGGTCGGCAACGAATACACCTGGTATTACTGCTGCCACAGTAGAGAAACCGTTGTACATAGTTAAATATTTTTATCTGTTATAAATAATGAACAATCTCCATAACTCAAGAAACGGTAACCATTATTGAGAGCATGGTCATACACGTCATGCCATCTATCGCCTATCAACGCGCTCACGAGCAGAAGCAATGTTGACTGTGGCTGATGAAAATTGGTTACCAGTATTTTTACTATCTTATAGTCATATCCTGGTGCAATGATGATCTGAGTGGACGAATGAAGCACTGTTTGCTCATGCCTGTCCATCCATGCGAGCAGATGGGTGAGTGCCTCGCGTGCCGACATTGTGGGATGTGTATCGTATGGCAACCATTGGTCCACATGCAATTCCTCTGCCGTGATATCAGGATTATCTGCTGCCTTCACTCCCATGTAATAAAGACTTTCCAATGTGCGCACGCTTGTGGTGCCCACGGCTATGGCTTTTGCGTTGTGGGCGATGAGACGCTCTATAGTATGTCTGCACACGGCTATTGTCTCTGTGTGCATCTCATGTTCAGCGATAAGTTCTGATTTTACGGGTCTGAATGTGCCTGCTCCCACATGCAGGGTCAGTTCCTCACGTTCTATGCCCTTTGAGTCGATATCTGCGAGCACCTCAGAAGTGAAATGTAGCCCTGCTGTTGGTGCTGCCACGCTACCCTTGATTTTTGAATATACGGTCTGGTATGTGGTTTTGTCGCTCTCCTCGGTGGCCCTATTGAGATATGGCGGAATGGGCAATTCGCCCATGGCATCCAGTATCTCGGCAAATGATACTCCCCCATCCCATTCGAAATGTATGTGATTGCTGGTATGATGCACTTCCTTCCTTGTGGCACTAATTGTTATCTTCTTATTGCCCACCATCACAGATCGGCAGAGTTTTCCTTCCTTCCATTTCTTTAGATTACCCACCAAGCAATACCATCCGCAATGGCTGTCGGCATGGAAGATGCTCTCATAATCAGCTGGTTCTGCTGGTTCGAGCAGGAAGATCTCTATCTGAGCCCCTGTTTCTTTATGAAAATGTAAGCGGGCATGTATGACCTTGGTATTATTAAACACCATGAGTGCCCCTGCTGGCAGATGATCTGTTATATGGCAGAAAATGTCGTCAGAGATAGCCCCTTTGTCATATACCAAGAGTTTCGACTGGTCTCTTCTTGCAATCGGAAATTTGGCGATGCGCTCATCTGGCAACGGATAGTTATAGTCACTGATATTTATTTGTCTTGGATCCTTTGTCATTGTCTATTTGAAATAATCGAAATGTATATTGTTATTCAAAAGAAATCAGGTTGTTATTCAATCTAAGCGTAAGTAGGATTATTGCCAGCAGGCTCTTAGTATGGCATAGAGCAATGTGGCAGAAAATACCATTAGCACCTTGTCGATATCTGCGATGAGATAACCCCTTCTTGTATATGCCGACGAGATAAAGCGGCTCATGGTCTGATAATTTGGAGAGAATCGCATGTAGATGGCATAAGCGGTAGTTCCCACTATTGCCCCCCAAATCAGTCCGCAAAGTATATCTCCAGGGTAATGCACGCCAAGATACATTCGTGTCCAGCAGTTCACCAGCGACCATGTAACCATGAAGATAGTCAGTATGCGGTGTCTGACTACGAGACTGAAGAAGATAGCCACGCTGAAGGTATTGGCGGCATGTGCAGAGAAGAAACCATAACGCCCGCCTCGGTATTCGTTTACCACATCCACAAGCATTCCTATCTGCAAGTCATGTGTGGGGCGTGGTCTTGCCACCAGGGGTTTCACTATCATATCATCTACGGTGCCGGCCATTACTACACAGAGTGCAGCGCACCCAATGATGAGCAGTATCTGTCTCATACTTTCATTGTTTTTCAATACGAGATAGAAAAGCGACAGGTATAAGGGTATCCATGTCCATTTGCTGGTAAGCGTCATGGCCATAGAGTCAATAAAGAGAGAGTCGCTGCCGTTAAACCACAATAGCAACTGCTGGTCTAATGATATGAGTTCCTGCATAATTCATTCTGTGGATAAGAGTTAAATTACAGTTATTGAGCGTGCGGGCACCCATCCCTGTTTGCCGTCAGCCACTTTCACCTGCTTCCAGTCTTTCATCTGCGAATCAACGATTTCCACCCTTGTACCCTCATGGAGTATGAAAAGGTCTGTACCGCTATTGGCAGGAGCACTCTTGACCGAAACCGCCGACTGCATGATGATGGCTCCCGTGCGGTTGGTGAGTTGGTCGTGCTGTATCTTGGCGAATATGTTGGCAGTGATGAAAAGCAGCAGTGCGGCAATGCCACTGAAGAAGCCGAGTTTTCTGAGCCATATACGGTAGGCGAACAGATAGATGAGCAGCATCACTATGGCTATGGCAAGTGCTACCACTGCCGCCACCGCCCATGCATCCGCACTCATGATATTAACAGCCGCCTTAAACCATGTAACAAAAAACATCTCGCTCTCGGGCGTTATCTTGTCTATGGTCTTTGATCGTGCCATATCGAGATTAAACCTAATGTCTCCATCTCCAGGCGAGAGAAGTAAGGCCCTCTCATAATTGAGTACAGCCATTGGTATATTGTCCATCCTATAATAGGCATTGGCGAGATTATAATACAGGTCGGCACTTTCTCCGTTGCGACTTATCACCTCTTCATAATCCTTTGCAGCCTGCTGATACTGCTGACGTGCGTATGCGCTATCAGCATTTTCTTTTGTCACGGCAGTACCCTCAGCCACTCCCATGGTAAGCATCAGCATCATCAGCACCACCGAAAGGGAGCCTCCGTAGGATTTACCATTGCGTTTCTTCTTCATTGTGTTTTCTATCTTGGTAATGGCAGACATGGCTGCCTCGTATGTTTTCTGCATATTGCCAGAAGCATCGCCTGGAGCGAAACGCTCATACTCGCACTCTTCAAGAGCGGCTATAAACATCTGTATGGTGTCGTCATCTACACTATGGTCGGCAAGGGCAGAAGAGATATTATCCCTCGACAGACTCTCTGCTGGCATCGACAGTTTGTCGCTCACATATCCCCACAAGGCACGCATCACCTCATCATAGAAGCGATCGCTCTTGCCCTCTGCCATAAGTTGAGCAGCCAGTTTCAACCTTCTCGTTGCCACCTTGTTGGCTTTCTTACCACGCAGTTTGGTTATGTTGGCTCTCTCCAATGCACGCTTACGGAAGATTACAAACAGCGAGATAAACACAATGGTGAGAATGATCAGGGTGACCACATAGCGTGTAGAACCGAAGAAGAGATTATCCTTGTCAATGGTTTTGGCCTTACCAGTTTTGATATATCTGATGTCCATGGCCAACTGTCTTACATCTTCCTGTCCAGTATAGTTGTCCACTCTTCCCACTCCGCTACCTTTCAGCACGTTTACACTAAAATTCTGTGTGCGTATGGTCTTGTAGTTACCCGTTTTGGTATCATAATATACAAACTCAATTGGAGGTATTTCAAACTTGCCCTGGTGGCGTGGCACAGCCATGAAATCATACACCATATTGCCTTCCACACCATTGGTAGTCAGTTTGGTCTTGTCGGTCACCTTGGCGTCATACTTGTCGAAATCCTTCGGCCATTTGACTTCAGGCTGCTTGATGAGTTTGAGGTTGCCACTGCCGTTTACTATCACCCTAAGCGTGATGGGGTCGTTGGCTTTCACCTCCGATTTGTTCATTTGCGCAGAGATATTGAAATGCCCCACTCCACCAGAGAAATTTGCGGGACGGGCAGGCAGCGGCAGCACGTTGATGGTTATGCCCGGAGCCTTGATTTTGGTTTTCACCTCCACATAACCAGAACCACCATTAAAGAATGCCTCAAAAGGATCGATATTTCTGTTTTGTTGCATCACCACTCCGTCAAAGGAGATACTTGGTATTTCCAGTTTGCCTGTCATCTGTGGAAACATCACATACTGGCTCCATGTGACCGTACGGTATGGGCGTCCATTGATGGTTTCAACTTTGAAACTCTTCTGCTGTGGCAGTTGTATCTCCTGAGTGTGAAATCCCTTAAGGTCTGGCATTTTGCCAGCCAGCGAAGTGAGTCCCACAAGGGTATAGACCTTGTATGTCAGCAAGATAGGTTCTTGCTCATGCACCTGTTTTTTGTTTGCGCTCACCTTGATGAAGAGGTCAGAAGATGAGATAGCACTTCCACTTGGTCTTATCTGTGGTTGAGCACCTTGTCTGCTGCCGTTACCTCCTCCACCATAGTGGCTTTGCCCACCATGCTGTCCAGCCACCACATTGATGGTCAGCGATGCCGATTTTATGCTCTTACCGCCCACCTTTATAGTGGCAGCGGGTATAGTGTAGGTACCTTTCTTTGTTGGCGAAAGTATATAGGTGAATGTAATCGACGACGACGACTTGGTATGCCCGTTTATGATCTGGAAACTACTCTGCCGTGATGTGCTTGGCCCCATGAGCACTTCAAACTCCGCCGGTATTTTCACTGCTGGTGCGCTATTCACATCTTGTGTATCAATATGGTATGTCAACCTAAACTGGTCTCCCTCCTCCACTGTAGAAGGAGCAGATGCCGTCATGGTTTGTCCATATCCTGCCACAGTCATGAGGCAGAAGGATAAGAGTATATATAATCGCCTTGATATAATCATATATTAATTTGTTTTCAGTTGTCTTGTTAGCATAGCTCGAGATGATGTCACCAGTTTTTCTCCAGTTTTCTCGAAGCAGGCTGTCTCATTGCCTTCTTCATCTTGTCGTTTGTATTCTTCTCTTGCTGTATGGCAGCATTAAGCAGTTGTTCTGCATTGTCTCGACTCATTTTGTTGCGGTCCTGCTGCTCTTTCTGCTTGTCTTCATTCTGCTTTTGCTGCTTCTGTTTGTCTTTTTGATCTTTGTTTTGTTTGTCTTTATCTTGCTTATTTTGCTGGTTTTGCTGATTTTGCTGGTTCTGCTGGTTCTGCTGCTGTTTCTTTGCCTCTCTCTTGCATAGTTCGAGATTATATCGTGTCATGTTGTCGTGCGGGTTCAGTCTCAGCGCCTTTTTATAATGGTTGATGGCATCCTGATAGAGTTTTTTGCTCTGACATACCACACCAATGTTATGGTATATCTGTGCTTTTCTCATTGGCACTTTCTGCAAGTCTGCAGCAGTCTGATATTCTTCTATGGCAGCCGAGTCTTTGCCTTGTGCCAGCAGTGCATTTCCCAGATTGAAATGCGCCTCGGCATTTGCCTTGTTTCTTTCTATGGATTTTCGGTATGCCACCTCTGCTTGTTGGTTGTTGCCAGCCCTAAATTCCTTGTTGCCCTTTCGTATTTCCAGTCTGTCGCTCTGTGCCAAGGCTGTTGTTGATGCCATTGCCATCAACATGATGAGCATTATTGTTGTCTTACCTTTTCTCTGAAAGAACCTCATGCGTCCAATCATCTGGTTTTGTCTCTCGAGCACAAATATTTCTATTATGAGCATCAATATGGCGAGAATAGCAAAGGCTTGGAATTGCTCATCGAAATCGCTGTAAATGGTGCTCATGGTTTCCTGTTTTGCCAGTTTGTCGAGTTGGTCTTCGAGTTGCTGTTGGGCATTTGAGTTGTTTTCCACATGAATATATGCCCCTCCACCGGCCTCTGCTATCTGCCGGCACATCTGCTCATTGAGAGCCGACATCACGGTATTGCCCGTGTTGTCTTGCATATATCCGTTGCCGTCTGGTCTTGGTATGGGTGCTCCCTTTGTACTGCCAATTCCCAGCACATAAACCCTCATACCTTTTTTCTTGGCTTCCTTAGCAGCCTCCATGGCGCCACCCTCATGGTCTTCACCATCTGTAATCACCACAATGGCTTTCCCTATGCCCTGCTGGTTTGTAAAACTGTTGGTTGCATTTCGTATGGCCAGTGCTATGTCGGTACCCTGCATAGCAATGAGCGATGGTGTGATATTAGACATAAACATCTTTGCCGACACATAATCGCTCGTGATGGGCAGTTGTACAAATGCATCGCCAGCAAAAACTATTAGTCCTATCTTGTCGTCTGTGAAATGGTCTACCATATTGCTTACCATCATCTTGGCCCTGTCCAGCCTGCTCGGCTCCACATCGTTGGCCAGCATAGAGTTGCTTATGTCCATGGCTATGATGGTTTCTATTCCCTTGCGCTTCTCATGGGTGATGCGTGTGCCGAGTTGCGGTCTGGCCAACATGAGTATGAGAAGCAGGAGCACAGTTTGGAGCAACCAGAATTTCACTTCCGGTCTCACTCTCGACACGTCTACAGACAATTTTTTCATCATCTCGGGTTGTGCAAAGAGGCGCAGTCGCTTGCGTCGCTGTCGTGCCACCCAATACCTCACAATGGCAATTATGGGAATGGTCAGCAACAGATACAAATATATAGGATCGGCAAATCTCATTTCTTTATTCTTAATTCATTATTATATGTAATGTAATATGTGGTCAATTTAGCATTATTTCAGTATGCTTAGCTGAGCATCATGGATATTTACGCAGCAATGTGGAGCGCAGCAGGAGGTATAGCACCAGCAGTAGTGCTGCGACAAGTGCAAAGGGTTGATAAGCATCATATTTTTTGCTGTATTGCTTCACTTTGAGTTTTGATTTCTCCAGTTTGTCTATTTCTCCATATATCTTCTCGAGCTCTTTGGTATTGGTGGCCCTGTAGAAGTCGCCATCTGTGGCAACGGCTATTGCACTGAGTGTTTTGGTGTCTATCTCCACGGGATAGTTGACATATCTCACTGTGCCTCCCACCTGCATGGGGTATGGTGCGGTGCCGTTGGTGCCCACGCCCACGGTATATACCCTTATACCGAAACTCTTGGCTATGTCTGCCGAGGTCATAGGCGATAAATCGCCCATGTTATTGCTTCCGTCAGTCAGGAGTATGACCACCCGGCTCTTTGCCTTTGAGTCTTTGAGTCTGCTCACTGCGTTGGCCAGTCCCATGCCTATGGCCGTACCATCTTGTATCAGTCCCGATGCGGCAATATCTGTTCGCACGCCCTGTAGCAGGTTGAGCAGCGAGGCATGGTCGGTGGTCATAGGGCATTGTGTGAATGCCTCTCCGGCAAAGATGGTCAGTCCGATATTGTCATTTGGTCTGCCTGCGATAAACTGCGATGCCACCTTTTTGGCGGCCTCCAGTCTGTTTGGTTTCAGGTCTTCTGCCAGCATACTTGTCGACACGTCCATGGCCAGCATGATATCAATGCCTTCCACCTGCTGTGTGCGCCATGAGTTACTCGTTTGTGGTCTTGCCAGTATGACCACCAGCAGGATGAAAACCATGATGCGCAGTATAGGCAGCAGTGGCAACAGTCTCACCTTCCAACTCACGGGTGCAAATCTGAATGCGAAGGTATCGCTGAATCTCAGTGTCGACTCCGACCGTTTCCTGTATACCATATACCATAACATGTAAGGTAGCAGCAGGAGCAGCAGAAAGAAATATTCTTTGTTTGCAAATTCCATCATTTCGTTATTTGGGGTTACATCAGTTGGCTAAGCATCCATATCACGTATGCCATCAGCAGTGCCGTGGCAGCAAATGCCACAGAGATTATAGTAATGAGTATCTTTCGCTCTTTTATTGAGGTTTTCTCTGTTTCGCTCAGCGGTTTTTCTATCTTCTCCACTTTGGTTTCTTCATCCACCTTGGTTTTGTTTATAAAGTCTATTGCGTTCACCAAGTTAAGGTCGTCTTCGTTTATCAGGGTGGAATGTTTGGCGAATTTCACAAGGTCGGCAGTTTCAAAGAGAGTCTTCAGTTCTTCTATCGCCTTCTTGTCGTCAAGGGCCATAAGTCGTTGAATGATCTCGCTGGTGGTCATCTCCATGGCCGAAAAACCGTAGCGTTTATGTATATACTTGCGCAGTGTGTCTGTGAGCATGGTGTAATACTCCTTTGGTCCTCCATACTCATGCTTCTTGCCCTTGATGATTTCTATCTCCTTCATGGCTTCCTGATGTGGCAGCAGTCGTTTTACAAACGAGATATTGATCTTCACTGGTTTGTTGCGTCTCAGCAGCATGAGTGTATATATACCGATGAGCATGAGAATGAGTGCCACTATGCTCATCCAGAATGGTGTTGACCATTCTTTCCAGTCGAAGGGGTTATCCTGCACATCCTTGGGTCCGAAGAACTTATCCACATTGGTTGTATCCACTTCTACCTCCATCACTTTCAGTGCCAGGCTTGCGCTCTTATATTCCTTTCCGTTTACTTTGGCCTTGAAAGGAGGCAGGTAATAGAGTTTTCCGTCAAAGGATGTGAGAGTGTAAACCACTGAAAAGGCAGCCATGCCATTGTCGAGTGCCTTGGTGTCCATATCTGTTTGATGTAGCACTTCCACTCCCGGAGTCATCATCTGCTCAGGCTTATAGGTTGCAAACTCTACCTTGGCATTTTCTGGCGCTGTGGCAGTCACGGTTACATGTGCTTGCTCGCCTATCATCATCTCTATAGAGTCAATGCGCGCCTCCACGGTTACCTGTGCCATAATGGTGTAGATACCTGTTATGAGGAGTGCGCATGTCAACAATATCTTGTTCATATCAGTTTCTTCGTTTAAATAGCAGAAGGAGTTTTTTGACAAAGTCATCGTCGGTAGAGATAGACACGTTGTCCACATTGCTCTTAGTGAGCATGTCCATAAGCCTTGCCTGACGCGATGTCCAGTATTGGCGATACAGTTGTCTCATCTTGCGGCTTCCCGTGTCCACATACATCTCCTCGTCGGTTTCGGCATCCACCACACGTATCAGTCCCACATCAGGCAGTTCCAGTGCCAGGCGGTCATATACCTGTATGGCCACCAGGTCGTGCTTACGGTTGCAGATGGTTATTGCGTCGCTGAAATTATGCTTTGCATAGAAATCGCTGAGCATAAAGATTGTAGCCCTGCGTTTCATCACTCCTGAGAGGAACTGCAGTGCATTGTTTATATCCGTGCGTCTGCTCTCGGGTTGGAAGTCGAGCATCTCCCTGATGATATAGAGTATATGCTTGCGTCCTTTCTTTGGAGGAATATATTTCTCTATTCTGTCAGAAAAGAAGACCACGCCTATCTTGTCGTTGTTTTGTATGGCGCTGAATGCCAGCGTGGCTCCTATCTCTGTAATCATATCTCGCTTTAGTTGGGTGGAACTACCGAAATCCAGCGACCCGCTCACGTCTACGGCCAGCATCACGGTCAGTTCTCTCTCTTCTTCAAACACCTTGACATAAGGGCGGTGGAAGCGTGCCGTCACGTTCCAGTCTATATCCCTCACGTCATCTCCAAACTGGTATTCCCTCACTTCGCTGAAGGCCATACCCTTGCCTTTGAATGCAGAGTGATACTGTCCCGCAAAGATCTGGTTGCTCAGTCTTCGGGTTTTGATTTCTATCTTCCTTACCTTGCGGATGATATCTTGTGTGTCCATAACACTCGGTGGGAAATTATGGTACCTCTATCTTGTTGATGATATTGCTTACTATTTCTTCGCTCATCACATTGCTGGCCTCGGCCTCGTAAGTCAGTCCGATGCGGTGGCGCAGCACATCATGAGCCACGGCCCTCACATCCTCGGGCACCACATATCCTCTGTGTTTGATGAATGCATAGGCACGTGCTGCCTTGGCCAGGTTAATGCTGGCACGCGGACTACCTCCAAAGGCTATCATATCCTTGAGCATCTGCAGGCCATATCGTTCGGGATAACGTGTAGCAAACACGATATCGGCAATATATTGCTCTATCTTCTCGTCTATATACACATCTCTCACCACCTCGCGGGCTGCCAGTATCTCCTGTGCTGTGGTCACTGCTTTCACCTCATGTGCAGTGCCCGATATGTTTTCCCTGATTATTCTTTTCTCCTCTTCTATGGTAGGATATCCTATCACCACCTTGAGCATGAATCTGTCCACCTGAGCCTCGGGCAGCGGATAGGTACCCTCCTGCTCAATAGGATTTTGGGTGGCCATCACGAGGAATGGGTTGGGCAGTACGAATGTGTCGCTACCTATGGTCACCTGCTTCTCCTGCATGGCCTCGAGTAGTGCGCTCTGCACCTTAGCAGGTGCTCGGTTGATTTCATCTGCGAGTATGAAATTTGCAAACACGGGACCTTTTTTCACTTGGAATTTCTCATCCTTTTGCGAATATATCATGGTGCCCACCACGTCGGCAGGCAGCAGGTCGGGTGTAAACTGGATTCGACTAAAGTCTGCGTCTATGAGTTGCGATAATGTTTTGATGGCTAAAGTCTTTGCCAATCCAGGCACACCTTCCAGCAGGATATGCCCATCGCTGAGCAATGAGATCAGCAGCGATTCCACCAGGTGTTTCTGACCCACTATCACCTTATCCATACCCATGGTAAGGTTGGTAACAAATGCGCTTTTGCTTTCTATGCGCATGTTCAATTCTCTAATGTCTACAGATTCTGACATATTTTATTTAGTTATTTAATGTATTTCCTTGCATTTTTATTGTGCAAAAGTACTTATTTTCAGTCAATATCAGCAATATCTTGCCTAAATAAATAATAAAAAAGCATATCAATAACAAAAAATAACAATGTTTAGTGGTGCGAAGATGGTTCTTCACAACACTAAACATTAGCTTAGGCATGCGGTAGCGTGGGCCTATGCGCTTATCGATTGTCGGTTTTAGCTATTCCGCTATGCTATTCCTCTTTAGTAATAAACTTGAGCATACCCCTGAGCATATGTCTGAGGCAACTGATGATCTGCTGCGATTCCTGCAGTATATTCAGAAATACCGTGGCGGCTTCTATATTGGTGTTTTGCTGCTGCATGGCATCAATAATTTTTTTACGGTAATTGGAGAATCTGTTTTGTAGGTTTCGTGCCTGATTGCGTAGTTGCTCCACCAAGGGTTCATTTATTTGTCCATGCTCCACCAATGTTATTATCTGCTGTATAATTGCAGCCACCTCGCTTTGCATGCTTCTGAACTCGTATGTGAGGTCTGGGCTCACAGGCGAGAAATTATTTCCCACATGCTCGCGGCAGGGGTCATTGATGCGCTTCAGCGAATAGAGCATCTGCTCCACATTGCTGTTGGCAAGGAAAAACCAAGTATTTTTCTCCATAGCCAATATCGGGTCTATCTTTCTCAATCCTATTATCTCCCTTCTGCGTGCACGTTTAAACTGCTTGCGTGCTGTTTCTATCTGGTGTGTAGACCTTTTGAGTGGTCTGTATTCCTCGTTGACGAAAGCACCTGTTATGGTTTCATAGCATTGCCCTACAAATTGCAGTTGCTCCACCCTACCCTTGTTTACCAGTTCATTGAGCAGTGTCCAACTCTCATTCTTGTCTTGGCATCTGATGAGTTTTCTAAACAAGGCGTCGCTTGGGCTGTTGTCAGCGGCAGGTTTATATTTTATGTTGCTTCTGATGAGCATGAAGAGTGCCAGTGCTATGGCCATCACCATAGCCAGGAACGAGCCGAAATGCAGGATATTGGTAACAAAGAAGCACATCACAAAGGCTGCGCCGGCGGTTATAAACCATCCACCTATCACGCTCAGCACGCCTGTTATTCTAAACACGGCGCTCTCTCTGCTCCACGCCCTATCTGCCAGCGATGTTCCCATGGCCACCATAAAGGTTACGTATGTAGTGGAGAGGGGCAGTTTCATGCTTGTACCGAATGCCACCAGCAATCCGGCCAGTACTAAGTTTACAGATGCTCTGATAAGGTCGAAGGCTGCTCCCTCGGGCAACACAGCGCCATCGGCATTGAATCGAGAGTCTATCCATCTGCTCACTTTAGCTGGTATGCATCCAACAATATGCGATGATGTCTTCTGTGAGTTGCGCACCAGCACACGTGCCACGGCACTCGAACCAAACATCTCGTCGCCCTCATCCTGTCGCGACAGGTCTACGGAAGTCTTCACCACGTTTTGCGCCTTCTTTGAGAATACCAGTGCCAGCACCATTACCACTCCTGCCGTTACGAGATAAACCACTGGGGTATGAGCGCTGCTCATCAGCGATGTCATCATAAATCCTGATGGGTCGCCATTGCCGTTGGCCATATAGTCATTATATGCCTCCAGTCCTGTGAGTGGCACACCTATGAAGTTCACAAGGTCGTTGCCTGCAAATGCCATGGCCAGGGCGAAGGTGCCCAGCAGCACCACCATCTTCAGCACGGGCAGTCTCATTGCGCTCAATGCCGTCATCAAAACAGAGAACACGCCCAAGCATCCTCCTATGATGAGCCATGTGTTTTCATTTATCATAGCCTTCACCTCGGGTGTCATCAGTGCAGACCCTTTCAGTCCGTTGATCAGCAGAAACCATATTATGCTGGTCACGGCAATGCCGGCAAAGATACCTATTTTGAGCGACGAAGCTGTTAATCCGCCCATGTTACCTTCCACATCGGTGGTAGTGCCGTTCACCCTGTATGTAAATGTAAACACCAGTCGGGCTATCCATTGCACTAATGATCCGAGCACAAATGCTATGGCAACGCTGAGGAAGATACCGAAGATTACGCTCAGAGCCTTCTCGGTGTTAAGCAGGTCGCCAAGTGTTAGTGCTACGCCGTTGGCATCTGTGGCCCCTGCCATTATCTGTATGAATGCCACTGCGCATGCACCTCCCAGTAGTTCAAACACCATGCTCACTGTTGTGGATGTTGGCATGCCGAGGGTGTTGAAGATGTCGAGGAGTATGACATCCGTCACCATCACAGCCAGGAATACGCACATCACGTCATAGAAGGAGAAATACTGTGGTGTCATAATGCCGTGCCTTGCCACGTCCATCATGCCGTTGCTCATGGCAGCACCTGCAAACACACCTATGGCGGCTATGAGCACAATGGTTTTAAACTTGGCCACCTTGGCTCCTATGGCCGAATTCAAGAAGTTGACAGCATCGTTGCTTACACCAACCACAAGGTCGAAAATGGCAAGCACGATAAGGAATAATACTATTCCTAAAAAAAAGGTATTCATATTCTTTATGTTTTGTAATCTGGTTGCAAAATTACATCCGCAATATTACATTCGCGTTACAACCGTAATACAAACATAAGGCATTTTAATCCCCATTAGCATAAAGTCTGTTGCCTATGCTCCCATCAGGGTAAAAGAGATGGTCAGTCCACCTCCCAGTGTGTGTCTGGCTGACACGGTGCCGCCGCACACGGCCACGGCATTCTTCACTATGGCCAGTCCCAGACCTGTGCCACCCAGTTTTCTGCTGCGTCCCTTGTCCACTCTGTAGAAGCGTTCAAACAGTCTGTCGAGATGCTCATTGCCCACACCCACGCCATTGTCGCTCACCGTAAAGTCATACCATGTCTTGTTGTTGGCTGTTGTCTTGCGGCATGCGATATCCAGTTTTGTGGCGCCGCTGGCGTATGCAATCACATTATCCACCAGATTGCGAAAAATGCTATAAATGAGGCTTTGGTCTCCTTTGATCTCTATCTTTTCGGGCAACAGCAGGTGCACCTCTATCCCTTTATCGTTGAGTTGCAGCATAGTATCGTCTATAGCATTGGCTATCACCTGTTTCACGTCTACGGTCTGGAGTTCTTTATCATTTGAAACAACTGCGCTGTCCATGGAATCCAGTTTGGTCAACGCGCTCATGTCCATTAATAGTTTCTTCATCCTATCGCTCTGTGCATAACATCTCTCCAGGAAGTGCTGCTTTTGTTTTTCGGGCATGTCAGGATTGTCCAGTATGCTTTCCAGATACCCATGAATACTTGCGGCGGGTGTTTTCAGTTCGTGTGCCGCATTTTGAGTCAGTTGTCGTTTTAGTCTTGTTTTCTCCTCTTCCGAGTGTCTGAGTTTCCAATAGAGTTGTATTATGGTGTGACTGATATCTCCGAGTTCATCATCGGGCAATCTCCTCTCGAGTTCATGGTCGAGTGTGTCTCCCTGCTCAGCCTTAATGGCAAACTCCCTTAGATATTCGATGTGTCTGCTTATTCTTCTGGTATTGAAATAGAGCACAATGCTTAGCAGCAGAGTCAACGCGGCGGCAAAATAAATATATGTATTGTCGGCCTGCAGAGATTGTGTCAGTTCTGCCGAGTATGGTACAGCAGTCCTTATGATTATCTTTCCCAATCGTGTGGCGGAATAAAAATAGGTCTCGTGTGTAGATTGCGACATGCGTTTTATGTCATACCCGTTGCCTTTTTTTATCGCCTGTTGTATTTCTGTTCGCATTAGGTGGTTGCCCATCGAGTTGGTATTTCTCTCTTGGCTATCAATGAGCACCCTCCCCTTCAAGTCTATCACCGAGACCCTCAGTCCCTGCAAGTTATGGTGTTTGACGAAATCATAAAATAATTTTGCATTTTCAATACTATCCACACCCAGGGTTTGTGCCATTTCATAGTTATACATCTGCAGTCGCGAGTGCAGTATGTCCACCTTATATTCTTTCTCCCTCTGATATTGGTAAATACTGAAGCAGATGGCAAATACCATAAAGATGCCACCAATGCTCACCAACATGTTTTTCTGAAATGACTTACTCTTTAAAGAAGTAACCATACCCTATTCGTGTTTTGATATTGTCGCCATATTGTCCAATCTTTTTTCTTAATCTTGTGATGTTAACATCCACTGTTCTGTTGAGCACCATCACATCCTTTGGCCAGCAGAGGTGTAGCATCTCATCCCTGCCAAACACTCTATTGGGGTTTCGAAGCAAGAGCAACAGCAGTTCATATTCGAGTTTAGTCAGAGCCACCACCTTGCCATCCACGCTCACTGTTTTCAGTTCGTCGTTGATTTCTATGCCAAGGTATCTCACTATATTATCGTTGTTATCCGTGTCATCATCCACCTGCTTATTGTGTTGTGTTGTACGTCTCAAAACTGCTCTAACCCTTGCCTTTACTTCTTTTATGCTCAATGGTTTGGATATATAATCATCTCCGCCGAGATTAAGTCCTTTTGCGGTATTATCCTCATCATCTAATGCGGTAATAAAGATTATTGGCAAGTCAGCGGTATTGGCATTATCTTTGAGTTTGCGTGCCATCTGAAAGCCCGACATCTCGCCCATCATCACGTCAAGCATAATCAAGTCATAATTCTCCAATGGTTTCATCATGGCCTCCTCTGCTGAGTTGGCAGTGTCCACCTCATATCCTTCTGTTTCCAGGTTGAATTGCAGTATCTCGCAAATATCCTGTTCATCATCCACAACAAGTATTTTCATATATGTAAATATTTGGTCACGACAACAATATTTGTTTTGTATTATGATTTCGTTGAAACCATCTTATCGTTTGCAAAAATACAAAATATTATTGTTATGCCAAAACATCTGATATTACAAAGATATTAATTTTGCGTGAAGGTATACTTACCGCTCGAAAATAAAGGTTGTCAAGTAAGTCCGTTCACCGGGTATGAACTGTAAAGAAACTCATGTGAATGAAATGAAGAATTAGACCCGTCTAACAATTAGGGGATAAGCCAAAAGCTCATCCCCTAATTTCTTATTATTACATAGCAGTCTTATTCCCAATAATCCCAGCAACTGCCGACAGACTTTGCCTCTGCATCCTTACTGCCTTCTGTATCAACACCGCCATAACCGATGCCTGTATTGCTGTACACGCCACTTGCTGCCAAGAGCTTTTCTGATTCTATCTCCACTACGTCTGTATTTGGAGCAATATATGTCTTTTTCATACTTCTTTTTTTAATTATTACTTGACTACTACTTTCTTGCCGTTCTTAATATATACGCCCTTGTCTGGATTTACAATCCTG
>OBLI01000460.1_pt1 | contig 43019 bp, 59 predicted proteins | sample 1519701 | NCBI WGS metagenome assembly OBLI01 (sample SAMEA3663005, study PRJEB22513) | pig gut metagenome | biome: pig gut; feature: pig-associated habitat; material: faeces | place: France | collected 2012
AATTATATAATACTTTAGAATTAGAAAAAAAAATAATACTTTATAACTATATAAAATAATACTTTAGTAGGATGAGAAACAATACGTAATCGTAAATAATATGAGTGTAAGGTTGATTGAGTTACAACCAATGCACATAGTCTGATAAGACATAGAACGTTGAAAAGTCTATATAATATATTAACAATTATTATTAGTTTTTATATATCTAATAATAATCAATAGAATATATTAACATATTGCATGAGTCCGCCAAAGGTCGACTATAAACATAACCTAGATTAAATTATGTAATTGTTAATAATTGGTTTGGTAACGAACAAGGCAATTAGTTATATGTAACAAATTGTAAATATATTGATTACTAAGGATTGAGAAACAACTAATAATCGTAAATAATATATATAGATAAGCAAAACGTGCTAAAAACAAAACAAACATAAAATTAAATAACATGGCAAGTGCAAGCCATGAAAAGAAAAAAATGCACCGCAAGATTGCCAGTGGATAGGCACATGAACGATTTACCAAAATGGCGTGCAGCATTGCAAACTTTCGACATAGATGGAGAAAGGCGGTTGGGTTTATTTTATTTATAAAATTATGTTGATAGTTTTATAATTAAGATAAAATAATAATAATAATAATATGACAAAGATGAAAAACGTGCATAATATAAATAGAAAATATGGGAGGATAAAATTATGACTATTATTTATTACATAGGGACAAAAGATAAAGACACAAAAGACTATAAACTAACTGATGAGTTCATTAAGCAAACTATAACTGATGAATTCGCAAAACAATATCCTAACGGCTTTACAATTACAGAAGGAATAGGATACTACAAACACGATAGCGGGGAAGTAGTAACAGAAAAAACATATATAGTAACGGTATTAGATGAATTATTTGTAAATGCGGATTTAACTGATGCACTAAAAGACAAACTCAATCAAGAGTGCATAGGCGTGCAAGTCATTAACGATAGCGTAGTATTTAAATAATAATATAATAAATGAAAGGGGCAAAAATGAATAAAATATTATTTCAAATTATTAAAATGCTTCATAAGGCTGGATTTATGAAGACAGAATTTTATAAGAAGTATTGTTATCATAGTAAGATAGGGGAAATCTTTCGTGATATTGTTTGTAAGAATATGTAATGAAATGAAAGGGTAACAAACATAAAGGCATAAAATAAAATGTTAACAGGTATAATGATTATAACTGAAATTATATGTAGCACTATAATAATACAGGAGTTTATGAAAAATGAGATGTAGTATTTGCGGAGAATTGCACTCACTAGATGAGGGCAAAATAATTGAAGGAAGCAATCATGTATATTTTGTATGTGATAATTGTGGGCCTGATGATTATGTAATCTGTGATGATTGTGGCGAACTTGTCGAAAAAGATAAAACTTTGACTACTTATGATAACAGAATAATATGTGATGACTGTTATGAAAGTAACGGTTACAGCAGGTGTGACCGATGTGGAAAGGTCGTGGAAGATTGTCACATAGTACACATAGAAGATACAGAAGAGTATGTATGTGACGATTGTGCTGACGAATATTATTATCAGTGCATGGAGTGCGGAAAATGGTTCAGTAGCAACAAGATAATTACTGATAGCGAAGGTCAACATCTTTGCGAAGACTGCTATTGTGATAATTATTATACATGTGCGCGGTGCGGTGAGTTTGTGCATCAAGATGATTATTATTGGGACGATGCTGTAAATGAAGCATACTGTGAATACTGTTACAATACCGAAATTGAAAGTCGGGTTATAAATAGTTACCATAGCAATGATAACTGGACTGTTCATTGTACGGAAGATGAACACAACGATTATATGTCAGACAAATTAACACTCGGTTTGGAAATTGAAGTTGCAGGATATGCAAAACTTGCGGAAGGATTTATGGAACGTGTGGACAATGACTTAATATATCTTGAAAGGGACGGCAGTGTTGATGGCTTTGAAATCATAACGCAACCTATGACAAGGCAATATGCAACAGAATTATTTGAAGATAAAATAAGTAAAGGGTTTGAATTTCTAAAAGAAAATAATTTTAAAGGACATAATGCGGGCGGTATTCATATTCATGTTAGATTACCTTATGATAATGAACTTGACTTTATCTCATGCCTATTAAAACTCAAAAAGTTATTATACAATTTACCTACAAATATGCAAGATTTATTATTACTAATAAGTCAACGAAAATCAGACGTATTAAAACGTTGGAGCGATAACACTTATTACAGAAAACTAACGCTTCAAAATTGTACGTTCCAAGATAATAGATACGAGTTATTAAATATAGATAGTCGAACTCGTACGCTAGAATTCAGGATGTTTAATAGTAACTTACGAACTGAGCGTATAATGAAAAATATTGAAGTAGTATTATCATTACTGGATTATGTCGAAACATATTATACAGTGGAGATGTATGACAAAAATCTATTTACATGGTTGGATTATGTTAAACGTAATGAAGAAAAATATCCGAACTTAGTAAGGTTCATAAATGAAAATAAAATAAAAGATAAATTATGTGAAATCGGATATGTCAAGGAAGGAGTCGAAAGTATATGTGCATAATTATAGTAGCGAATAAGAATAAAAAAATACCTAACGAGCATATAAAGTTAGCAAGCGAATTGAATTGTGACGGCTTTGGTATGTCGGCAAGTGTAAACAATAAGTTATTCGTGTACAAGTCTATATCTATGAATTCAGATGACATAATAAAACTATATAATTCAATACGACAAGTTGCAACAGGTGATATAGTATTACACTTTAGATTAGCAACTCATGGTGATGTATCAGACAAGTTATGTCATCCATTTCATGTAAACAAAGACTTAGTAATGTTTCATAATGGAGTAATACGAGATAGCATATCAGGTTATAACGGGCATAATAAAAATGAAAGCGACACAAAAGCATTAGTTAATAACGTATTAAAGAACTTTAAAAAAGGATTTCAAAATAATGAAACTGTAATGAACATGATAAGTACATCTGTTGGAGAGTATAATAAGTTATGTTTCTTAGATAGTACAGGAAAAACTACCTACACATCAAGTGATAAATGGGTTGAGCATAACGGAATACTGTACAGTAATCCTGATGCATTTCATGAAGGTGAAGATTACAGATATATAAATCCATCAACTATGGAATATATAACGGAAGATTACTATGATAAGTATTGTGATAGTGAATATTATGATGAGTATATAGAATATAAAGATAATATAGATTACTATAAAGACTATGAAGAATTAAATGCAACGTTTTAAAATAAATAAAAAAAATAAAGGATGAATTATCGAAGGTGTACTGATTAAAGAGAACTAGTACGGAACAAAGTAAAGAATTTTATTTGACAAACAACTAAAATAAATTATACTATGAGTGTAAAGCAAAGTTAAAGAGGTAACTAACTATGAAACAAGACTCATACAAAATACACATGCAAAGTACAAAGCAATACTTCTTATCTGTTAGACAGTATGAAAACCGGTATCCTATAAAATCCAAGCGAGTATTTGTTAGTATATATGAGAACTGGGGGCAACTATGCAAACTAGCGCAAACATTACACAGTAACATAGCAGATATAGTAAGTGAAGAATATAATGTACCTTATCTAGTAGTTCAAGACTGGGTACAGTCAGTAAGTATAATGAAAGCAACAGGAGCATAAACAATGGTAAGATAAAAACTTGTGTTAAACTAATTATGTAAACAAAAAAAAAACGAATAAGAGGTGACAACAAGTGAAAATATTTAAAGCTAAGGCAGACTATTCTATAACCCCTACATATAGTATTGAAATTACATATCTAACAGAATATAGTAGATTAACTAAAATTATTTTTACCCATGACGACCTTTCATATACAAAAGAGGTATTATGGAACTTACTTAATAAAAATTTTTCAGAAGTAGAAATAACAGAAAAAGAATACAATAACTTAGTTAATATAAACATAATTCAAAATATGTCATTATATTCATTATGTTTAGAGAAAAATTAGGTTATAAAAACTCTTGACAAGATAAAAAAAACTTGTGATACAATAAGTGTGTAAACAGAAAAAGAGGTAACATTATGGACAAATTATTAGCAACAATAACAGCACTGAATAGTTACGAACTATTAACAGATGAACAGAAGAAAGATTTAATTGAAGGATATCTAATTCCTGAAGCAGCAAAAAATAATTATATTGAACTTGGTAATATATTAAGTGATATGTTGCAAGACCAAATAGATATAACCAGAAAGGAGTTACTACATAATGAGTTTTAAATATCCAAACTATTACAATGATGATGATAGAAGATTGTATAACATACTATGGCAACAGCCAGATGAATTACTTACGGACAGCGAAAGAGATTTTGTAAGAACAATGTACGAACAAGAAGAATATAGTAGTTACAACGAATGGGAAGAAGAGTATGAATACGAACAAGATAGTGACGAAGAGCAAGAAGAAGAAAGTTATTCAGGATAAGTTCATAACAGATGAATTATTTAATAGATTACTATTCAAGACAGCAGAACAATTACAAGATAAACAATTCAAACAGATTGATATTTATAATGTGCTGCAGAAATATAACCTATCAAATAAAACAGTAGCGAGAATAATTAACGAACTTATACCAACAGCACACGCAACACAAGGAAGTGTTACAAGTTTAGTATGGAATTATAACAAGAACAATCCAAAGGATAAGTACAGTAAAGAATTAGAGGAGATGTTACTAGATGATTGAATATAGTTTATTTAAAATTCCAGAAGATAAAAGAATGATAATCAGATTGGAAGAAGCACAATACGCAGACCTGATATTAAATGCTAGATTAGATAAATGTAAGATAGTGTCACAAAAGTACAAATCAAAACGTAATTCATACATTGAATATGATGAGAAGCCATACGTTACTGATGGATTTAAATACTCAGTAACTCTAGAGTTTTGTTCTGAAGATTACATGGAATTTTATTGTTATGATATTCAAGCAAAGTTGGATTCGATAAATCATCTGGAAGGATGCCTAGAGTTAGAATATGAAGGGAGTAATAATAAGTAATGAATGGAATTGAATGGCTTACAATATTCTTATTAAGTATAGGATTTTGTTTAGGAGTAGTTACTATAGTTGGAAACTTACTAGTATGGAGTATGGACAATTTTAGGGAGTATCACTAATGAGCGACGAAAGATTACTAACTATAAAAGAGTTAAAGCAACTCATAACTAAGAACGATACAGGATTATTGTTCTGCTTTGGTACTTCACTGATAAGCCGAATAATACAGGCAAAAACAAAATTAAATAATAAAGAAGTAGTACCAAGTCATGTGGCAATTATATATCAAGGAAAGTTCTTGTACGAAAGTACTTCTCAACCACAAGAATATAAAAATAAAACTATACCTGCAGGAGTAAGAAGGTATTTGTTAACAGACTTTTATAATATAGAAAAAGATAAAGGTACTAAGTACTATTTCTTCCCGTGTGATATATATGAAAGTACGCTAGAATATTATGTACATTATCCTTACGGTAAGGATTTAATACTGGACTTCTTATTGACTAATGGGAGTGACGGAGTAAGTGACGGGCTGATATGTAGTCAGTACGCAAATAAGTGCAGTGAGTTAATGGAAATGAAATGCCCTAGCCCAGCAGTATTATACAGATTTGTGACAAGTAACATAAAGGAGATATAATGAAATTATACAGAACACGCATAACTAAGTTCGGTTTAGTAATAGACAAAATTATTTACAGAACTAACAAACCACAAGATACTATTGATTATTTATATCTAACAGATAGTGATTTAAACGACCCCGCAATAACTAATAATATAGTCAAGTTCAAAGATGTATTTAAATAAATACAAGTGAAAACTATAGAACGGACACTAAACCGTCTGTCAAGACGGACACTACTCTTTTAGAAAAACATTTCTGATATTTTGAAATGAATTCGGTTATGGTGCGATAGATAAAATCCATAACTATGCCCCTCCTCTTAGAGGATTTGTTTTCGGGTAGGTTAAATATTGTAGCCTACCCTTTTCTTTAAAATAAGTAAAGAATTGTAACATACTTATTGAATTAGAAATTAACTTGTAATATAATATTAGTATATAGAGTTTATTTGTTTTACTTGATAGACTCTTAAAGAGAAGTACAATTTAGTATTCACTCTCGGTAACGAGAAATTTAACCCTTTATCCTTTCCTCATTTACATATTCATCTTTTCAAGTGCAATTTACCCTCGTTACCGTACTTTTCTTTTAGAGTTTATTAAGTAAGATGTAGAAAGATAATAATAGTAAAGGAGATTAAAATTATGGCAATTTGTGAAAAATGTGGTAAAGAATTTGAAGCAAAAGGTGATTGGCAAAAAGTTTGTATTGATTGTTACAAGGCAGGAGCAACCGCAGCGAAAACCAAAGTAACGAAAAAAGCGGCATCTGCAACGACAGGTAAACATGCAACTGCTGAATTGTTTAGAAAAAAATATGAAGAATTAGCCGTGGCTTTTGAAGATATATATGAAGATGTTAAACCTCATTTAGGTGGCTGGACTACATCATTAGTACTAGATGAATTGAAAAAAGGATAATCATATGTGGCTAAATAATCAGATAGCACCTTATGTATTAAAATTAAACTTAGACCTGAACAATCAATTTGGAAAATGTAGCAATGGAACAAAGATTATTAGCAATAGAAAACGAAATAGCAAAATTACAAATACTCGTAAGGGTAAATAATTTACTACTATCCAGATTTATATTGCAACTATCCAAGACACGAGATGATTTGCATCTTCCAAAGAGAAATGTATTTTTTAAGTTTGAATTACTACAAGATGATTATAACGAATTAGTCAATGAATTTGGGCAAGATATGACAGACAAGGCACTATATAAATTGGATAGGATGCTATTAGCAAATAAACAAGATTGCCCGAACAATATTAAAAAGTATATAGCAACAAAGTTAAAAAAGAAAAGTAAAGTAAATAATAAGAATGATATTTAATTATAGAGATTTTATTTTATTAGCAGCCATGCTTGCAATTACCTTTTTCTCAGTCGCAGCAGTTAGGCTACTAGACATATTTTTTACAGGATAAATAAGCAACATGCCAAGTAACTTTGATAGACGAACAGATGGATTAAATAATTTAAAATATCTTACACGGTCATACACTTATGGCAAGTTAAAAGATATCGAATATGTTAATGAAGCCATGGTCTTAGTCTTTGAAAGTTATGTAGCGTGTGAATATTTCGGTGGAACTACACCGATTAGAGTGTACGTTCCTACCGTATTAGAAGATAAATTAAGGCAAACCTTAATATGCGGTGACTGTTACTTTATTGTGACAGCACCGTATCGGATTTCATTCAGAAAGAAGTATCAACATAGGGTCGAGTTACTTCTTAATATTTTTCAGGAGATTATATAAATGGCTGCCAAGACGAAGCATGGGTTAGAAATATATGACTTATTGATTGAACTTATAGTAGGTTTATCGCCTCGACAAGCAGAAACTTTATACTCGGAACTCTTACCAAGATACACTAAAAGGGCAAAGACTCACTTATATAATTCTGAAGGAGTTGAAGATAAAGAAAATGGTAAAGTTAGACTATTACCCAATCAATACAGAACCCTTCGTGTAAAATATGGAGATACTTACATTAAGAGGGCATTCACTGAACTGACAAATTATATAGAATTTCTCGAGAAAAACCAAGACATACCAAAGTATAAAACAAAATTAAAAGATTACATGAGTAAAACTCATAACTTAATATTAGACAGTGGTTGGGTTTACGAGAAGTGCAAACAATGGAAAACGTCAGCACAAGTCAAACTTAATGTTAACCCTTATGAAATAGACGACTTCCATACAGCAAAAGAATACATTAAAAATATTCCGAAAGATATTAGAGATAACGCGCTAGACGTGCAGATGCTTATTATGAAATTTCCAGAATTAGCAGATGTTGAATATGAACAAGGTTGATAATGACAGATGACTACAATAAAAAGAGAAAAAGAATATACAAACCAATTCCGTTACTTGACGGGATAGAGGAAATCAAGCAAGACTTTGAAGAAAGAATAGCACAAGGGGATACTACTTACGGTATAGAAATCTTCGATGATTGCGTTGAGACTATCAGAAAAGGTTCGGTCACTTTTATAATCGCTGCTCCGAACACTGGTAAGTCTGCATGGGCATTAAACATAGCAGTGAACCTTGCCAAGCAAGGTAAAAGAGTTTTAATATGTTCATGCGAAATGGGTGCAGGTCTTTTAATGGAAAGACAGTTAGTCAATCTATTAGGTACCACTTCAGGACAGTTAAGGAAACTTTATACTGAACGTAGAGATACCGCTAACAAGTTAATGGATAGTTTAATAGAGGACGAGAAATACAGATATTTATATAATATAGATATCTGCGAAACTGGTGGTGCAACAGCAGATGACCTTCTCGATATGTATGACTCTTTCCCTGAATTTGAGTACATTATAGTCGATTATATCCAAAGAATATGTGGCACTGGTACTGAATATGAGGTAATAACAGAAGCAGCAAGGAAGATACAGACTTATGCACGAGAGACTGGAAAGATGTTTATAGTATGTTCTCAAGCAAGTAGGGCAAGTAATTCTGATGCTAAGTATGGCAAGACAGTACAGACCGACAGGATACGAGGTAAGGGCTCAGGTTCTATTGAAGAAGATGCAGACGTTGGTGTTTCATTATTAGAAGTGGAAGAAGAAGGACAGAAGTTTATTCTCGCTAACCTATTTAAAAACAGATACGGAGCAAAGAAGAATATAACTTATAAATATTTAATGGACTACAGAATGAACCTTAGATTGCAACAGAAGGCGGTATAGTGATGAACAATTTACCTACGACAATCAAACAGGCTTACTTATTACTGCGAGCACTGAATACTAAAGAAGCGATAGAGATACTAAAACTTGTAGTATATCTATATCGAGAATTTTCTATCAAAGCAGTGATAACTCCAAAGATAGAAAAATTCATAGTCCAGTTCAAATATAAAGACGAGCAACTACTACAGTTAAAAGTGAAAGAGATAAAAGAATTAAAGGAAGTAATAAATACACTTATGAAAAGCAAAGGAGAGATAATAAAATGACATACGACTTAATAGATGATGGCACTGGGAAGAAATACGATAGTGGAAAGTCGATGGTTGGTACTCTATGCAGAGTGTTCCCGAGAGCATTGCTGGGTATTGGAAAGTGTATTGAATTCGGAACTCACAAGTACCCAAAACCTGATAACTGGAAGTTAGTAGAGAATGCCTTTGCAAGATATCAAGATAGTTTAATGCGACATTATCTAAAATTTCTTTCAGGTGAAATAAGAGATAAGGAAACTAATATTCTGCACTTATGCCACATGGCATGGAATACATTAGCAATATTAGAATTATACTTAATGGAACACAAAGAAGAATTTGATAAGGAACTATTTAAATAATGATAGACAATAAGAACTTTAAAAAATTTATCAAAGAAAACAATGGATTGTTAAATAAATTAAGAATGAAATATATTTACCTTCCGAATAACAGCAAGGAACAATGCGAAGATTTAGAACAGATAATGATGGAAGGTTTGGCGAGAGCATTTAGAGAATTTAATCCAGATAGGAGGCAGGCAAGATTTCAAACATACGCATATAGAGTAATGAGTTCTTATTTATTAAGAGCATACTATACGAACTATGGAATGGTAATCAAGATGCCATATGTATACGGATTTACTAGAAGTAAAGTAAAACAATGTATAGAAGCTAAAGGTTATGTATCAGATAATGATATTATAACCATTAAGAAAAAAACTGGTGCTACATTAAAGATGGTTAACGATGTTATTAATAAATATGATTTACAATCTTTTAGTACTGTAGGCTTAGTTAAACCACATAAGAATAGCGGTAAGCTGCATGAAGAAGAGGAAGAATATATCGGAACTTACGATGATGATAAATTAGAAGCTGCAATGGATAGAGAATACGATAGACATAGATTACTTTCCGTGCTAAATAGAACTCTTTGTGGTGAGACCAATAAAAAGGTTGTGGTTATGCGTTATGGATTGGACGGTAATGAACCAAAACCATTTAAGGAAATAGCCAAGATAATGAACCGCTCTGAAAAGTGTATGATGGCTCAATGTAATCAAGCCATTAAGTCAATGCAAAAGGTGGGACATAGATAAAACAAAGGAGAGTATAATGAAAAAACCAGATAAGATAGAAGTGGCAAATATGTTATTTAAAGTTCCCTTAACAAGGAAAGAAGCGTACGATATCATACACAAGCCAACCAAGAAGTCGTCAAAAGAACTTAGAAAATATGTATTAGAAGTATTTATTAACGGATGTAAAGCATTATTAGAAACCCCTAATACAGAGTTAATATAAGTTTACAAACACTTTAAAATTGAACAGTAATGTCGTATAATATAATTAGGAGGTCTTAACTTGAATATTTTAGGCTTATTTGATTATGACGGATTTATTTGTAAAGCATTCTATGCATCTATTGCACGGAACGAAGGTGAGCTGGAACAAATCGAACAAGTCCTAATAGACCTTACTAAGTCGGCAACAGATAAGGTTAGAAAACTAAAGGAAGAGAAATCAGACAAGGTAATAGTTCGTCTGTTTGCATCTGGTCATACATACAAAAAAGATATTTACCCTAGTTATAAATCTCATAGAAAAAAGGACGAGTACCTCGGAGTATTTAGGGATTATATACTAGATAAGTATAAAGATAAAATAATAAGAATTGACCAGTTAGAAGCAGATGATGTTATTACTATGGAATATCAAAAAGCTTTACAAGAAGGAGACTATCCAATAGTAATTTCTGACGATAAAGATTTGAGATATTACAATCCGTTCTATTGTAAAATTAATATTACTGAAGAACCTTCCTACGAAGATGATTGGGAAAATAAAATTCTAGAGCAGATGTTAATCGGAGATAAGGAAGATGGTATAACTGGGATACCTAAGGTCGGGGAGAAGACTGCAGCAAAGTTGTTACAATTAAAAGGTTATACCTTATCTTCGGTTATCCAGATATATAAAGAACATGATATTCCTATTGATGACTGTTTAAAAAATTTAATATTAGTAACTCCAATCACTCCAGAGTTTGTAGAAGATTATCAAGTAGGACTAGATGATAAAACTATAATGAGTAATATAATAGGACACTTTAAGTTTTTTAATAACAAGGTAAAGGAGATTTATTTTGAAAGTCAAGAACAATAAAGAAGTTAAATCCCAAAATAAAAAGATTAAAAACACTAAATCTTATGATGAAAAATTGTTTGAGTATATTGAAAAGGAATTAAAATTATAGATGAAAAAAGATAATCGAATTAAAAGTTATAATGTAAAACTAAAGGATGGTAAAGTTTTTGTAGCATCAGATTTACACTTCCCTTACCAAGATAATAAAGCAATAGAATGTTTTTTAAAAGAGGTAGAGGACAAAAAGCCTGATATGGTGGTACTGAATGGTGACTTATTAGATTTTTATAGATTGTCAAGGTTCACTAAAGACCCTTCAGGAAAAGACCCTGCAGAAGAAATCGAGATGTGTAGAGAATTTCTCCACCGATTAAGAAGTATCACGAACGTTCCTATTTATTATACTATAGGTAATCATGAAACTAGACTTGAGAAATATATCCTAGACCAAGCCCCGATGATTGCGTGCTTAATGGACAACGTTTTTCAAGTAATCAAAACAGAAGACATAGGTATTATCGGATGTTCTCGTTTTACTATTAATGATAACTTTGTATTTGAACATGGAACTAGACTAGGTAGTAAAACTGGTTTGTCTGCGATAAAAGAACTGGAAGCTCATTACTTATCTGGTGCTACTGGTCATACACATAGACTAGCTAGGTATTCTACACGAAAGGCAGGAAGAAGATTTATCTGGCTTGAAACTGGATGCTTATGTGATTTATCCCCAGAATATATGATTGACCCTGACTGGGAACAAGGCTTTGGTATTATAGAATTTAAGTCAGGAAGATTAAAGAATGCAACTGTAGTGTCTATCGAAAATGGTGAGATTATATAGTATGTTGGATTTATTTGAAATAGACGAAATGATACAGAACGCAAAAGAGTCTATAGAGTCGGGGATAGCGACTGGTAGATTACGCACCATGGTATATAATGGTATGTGTGAATTACTAGAAGATAGAAGTTTAAGATTATTACCGATAATAAAAAGCTTTGAATGGGAGGAATTAAATTGATTTATTTAATTAATGAAACTTACTTCGGAATTTATACCCGAACGATTAAATTCTGTAATAATATGCATGAAGTAATAATGTTCTTAAATTGGTATACACCAAAAGGTCAGCTAACTATAGAGAAGGTGGTTGTATAATGGAAATTACCAGAGAGATGATGGAAGCAGTTGCACTCTCTTTATTATATAATGAACGAGAAGATACGAGACTTCGTCAAGTAATCTCAAAGAAGATGTCCTCAAAAGAGATGGAGCAGTTAATCAAAGATATTAAACTTCATCCAGACTTTAAAGATATCAAAGAGGATATTGTTAAGATAGAGTCTGCTGGTCTTATTGATGATAATATGGATACTATCCTATTGCAGTACAATAAGATGTTACAGAATGCAACATTCGAAGGCAAATATGATATTGCAATGAGAATACTTAAAGAGATTAAACAAATAAAATCTATTGATAACACAGAGAATGAGTTTAAAATTACTATTAATTATAATCCAAAAGATGTAGATGAGATAAAGGCTGAGTAAATATATTATGTTTTTATATCCATATAAAATATTTAGTTTATCAAAAGGCAAGAGATTAATAAATCCAGAGAATAAAAAACTGGTAGGAGTACATGATGCTTATAGAAACAATTATGATTGCTGTAGTAGGATTGCTACTTTTAATGACTATGCTGTTAGCGTGCTACTTGGATTAGTTAACAAAGATACTAGACTTATATGTCTAGATTTGGACGACTGCTATAATTCTGATGGCGAACTAGAGCCTTTAACTAAAGAGTTATTAAAAGAGTTTAAAGATGAAGAATGGGAGACTTCGTCAGGTGGCGAAGGTATTCATGTCTATATATTAACTAAGTTAGACCTAGAAACTTTTATAGTTAAGGACTTAGAGGGTAGCAAGTCATTCGAATGTTATACGAGGGATAGGCATATAGTAACTACGACATTTGACTTTGAAAATACTAACCTCAGGGTAGGAGTTCATGATAAATTCTTGACTGACCTATACTCTCGTGTGCAAGAAATAAAGAATAATAAACAGACTGAAAGCCAGCTTGTTAGAGATTGTAAAGAATTATTCGATGGTGAAATAGTTAAGACAGAGTCGGAAGTTAATGGTAAAATTTATAAAAGAAAACCGGTAACTGACATGTTTACTCTTAGAGGATTAGGTTATAAAGATGCTAATCTAATTCAGATAATTGATGAGAACCCAACCGCAGTTGACCAATCGGCTCATGACGCTAAGTTAATAAGAAAGTTAATGTATTATACTTTATCCTTTGATGATGCTTGGGAAATGGCAAAGAAAACTAATTATTATAAGGCGAAAGACGATTATCATAAAAAGAAATTTGACGACAGTAAATATAAAGAGAATACTAGAAGATTTATATATAGAGGCAGAATATAATGGGAATTTTATACGATGATGAGAAACTTAATTGTCCGATGGTAAGAACTTTTACACGGATGTATTTCGAAGGTAAGACGGCAACAAGTGTAACGGATATGTTATTGGCACATCTTCTTAAGTGTGTTGAATGTAGGAAGTTATACAAAGAGTTTGCTAAGAGGGAGCTTAATATTGAGTTTGACGCCCTAAAGGCTGCTCAAAACTTCATATCTCAAAACCCCAGAGAAGCAGACCATAAATATATTCGCAAGGTTTTAATAACTAGATACGGTGAAGAAGTTTACTATAGCAGCAGAAAGAATTTTGAGTACGCTGCAGAAACTTATAATTTAGATATTCTGAAAAAGGTTAAGTCAGTAAAGGATATGTTCAAAGAGAAGTACGAACTAACTGAAGACAATGTTGAACAAGTTATAGAGTTTAATAAGTATTTAGCAAAGAAAATTTGTAAGAATATAGACTTACTAGAGAGGTGTTTAAAATGCGAACAGTAAAAGATTATGATATTGTGTTTTCCGACATTGATAATACTTTAGTGTACGGATGGATGACAGACCTAATGGAAACTACTTGGAAATTATTTCACTCCGATTTAATCGCGGATACTTTAATGTATTTGCAAGCTAAATTTAAACTATATAAAGTTAATGAAATGGTACGTTATCAACTATTAAGAGCAAGAGATGTTGTATTCCTTACTGCAAGAAAAGAATGCAAGGCTACACATAAATTAATTGAAGATATCATGGAAAAGGAATTTAAGGTTAAGTCTTTAAGGACTGATAATAGTCCAGAAGATAAGACTAAATTCATAAAAGAATTTGGAAAAAATGGTTTATTTTTATTTTTTGAAGATAATAAAGAGACTAGATGGAGAGTAATGAAAGAGTTACCTAATGTGTTAGCGTTAGACCCTGTGCCAATGAGGGAGGTTCTAATTGGTTAGAGAAACTAGTTATGATTTATTACCAGCCCAAACTAAATTTCTGGTAATTAATCCTCCAGAATTTAAAGATAAGAACAAGATTTATCACGATATCTCTGTATATTACGGAGGTGTTGGTTCTGGAAAAACTTGGTGTGGCAGCCTTAGAGGACTGACCTATGCCCTACAATGGGCAGGATGCAGAGGTCTGGTAGGTGCAGTATCACAAGACTTACTAGATAATACCACTAAAAGAAAGTACCTTGAACATATGGAAAATATGGGATTAGTCGAAGGTGAGCACTGGTGGTTTGAAGATAGGCAACAACAAATTCATTTTAAGAATGGTTCTGTAATTCGTTTCAAAACTTTGTCAGACTGGCGACAATTTATGTCTGAAGAATTTACTTGGATAGAATTTGAAGAAGCATCATTCTTAGATAGAATAGTTTTTGAGAAATTAATAACCCGTCTCCGTCAAATGAAACGTCAAGAGTGGAAGGGCTATTATAGAAGTTTATTTATGCACACAAACCCTCAAGGTAAAAGAGGATGGATAAATGAGTTTTTCTGTAATGAAAGTACAAAGAAAAAAGGTTACAGATTTATTCGTGCATCGACCAGAGAAAATATACACTTAGGTTCCGAGTATGTCGAGACATTGGAAAATCTATATTCCGCAGACCAGATTAAGGAAATGGTTGAAGGGTTTGATGTAGATAATGATAACACTATAGCATTCCCTGATTTTGATATGGATGAGAATGTCAGGGATGATGTTAAGTTCGACCCTAACTATCCGCTAGTTCTTGGTTGTGACTTTAACTATAACCCTATGTGCTGGTACTTAATGCAAGAAAGAGAAAATAAATGGTACATCTTACAAGAGTTGATACATAACAACGTAACTACAAAACAGATGTGCGAGCAAGTACTACCTATTATTGCTGGAGATTATGGAGTTAGAAAACTTATAATTATGGGTGATGCTCACGGTAATGATAATAAGACTAACGGTAATGATTACTCGGTAATGATATCATATTTTCAAGACAATGGATTAGATTGTACTTTATTAATTAATAAATCCAATCCGCCAATTAAAGATAGACTTGCAGTACTAAGAGGATATATAAGAAATGCAAAAGGAGAAAGAAAATTATTCATTCATCCTTCGTGCTTAAAACTTATTTATAACTACAATGAGTGTAAAAATAATCTAGTTAATGGTGGACTAAGAATACCAACAGATAAAGAAATACAGTCAGATGATAGCAAGAGATATTTAATTCACCCTATAGACGCTTCTAGTTATCCTATTTATTATATGACGACCATGAGAGAAATCGCTGGTGATGATTACACTCTTAATAATTTTTAACAGAACTATTTAGTGTAAGTTAATTTTATAATATAATATTATTATATATACCTTAACAGACTAAACAAAGGAGACATTATATATGAGTGCGATTGATGAAACTATTACATCAAAGATGGAATATTACGACCCTGTAAAGTATAAAAATGAAATAGCAGAGTTTGTAAGAGGTAAAAGATTAGACCTTGATATTACATCTAACATGAAAAAGAATTACGAAAGATTGTATCGTTCCGTATTTGCTGGTTCAGAGGAGTCTGATACTGAAAGATTTACTCAAGCTGCAGAAACCTACAAAGTCTATAAATCAGCACTGATTGAGGCTTGCTTACAAGGTTATTCTGCATTGCTGGAAGTGAGTGGAAATGATGGTTATAGTACTCTTAAAACCCCAGAACTAAAAAAGGTAATGACTAATCAATTTAAAGATATTTCATTGCTTGAAAATCTTTCTGGTGAAACTTTAGATGACTGGACGCTCAAGGGCGAAGCAGCAGCGGTAGTTACTCTTAAAGAAAATAAAGAAGAATATAGAATTAAAACTAAATTAACAGATGAAATAACTGGTGAACCAGTAGTAAAATTTGATGTTAAAACTGGTGTGTCTTATGATGTTACAGAAGTAGAGCGTATAGACCCGCTTGATATATTTGTAGACGCATTGGATTATAAGAAAGACCCTTTGGGTTGCGTAAAGATTATTAGGAGCTATATAGACGCAAAAACTTTACTCTCTTCCGATGCATACCCCCTCCTTACATCGGGGCAAAAAGCTGATATTATTAGTAAGAACGAGAAAAATGGTTCTGTAGGATATTTCTCTTGGGCATCCATGGGAGACTCGGCTAGCCAATATAATAAGTCGGATAAGCATCAAATAGAAGTATTAACATTTTACGGTGACTATGTAACTAACGATAATAAAGTATTGAATAATATCATAGCAGTAATGGTAGGTAATGAAATTGCCAATGTTAAATACAATGGCGTATCTACAAATAAAATTATTTATGCTGCTTACAAAGTTGATAGAAATACTCACAGAGGAATTTCTCCCCTTGCGTGTACAAATCCTATCAATAAATTAGCTAATAGAGCTACTGACTTATTCCTAAAGAACTTAGACGATGTATGTAATCCTTGGTTAATGTGGCAAAAAGGTACTATGTCTGCAACTCAGGTTAAAGAGGCTAGACGTAAAAAGGAATTAGAATATACATTACCTAACGCAATGCCACAATTCTGGGCACCACAGATGGCACCTATGCAAGGATTAGAATTAATAAAAATGGTTATTGACCAATGTAAGAACACTTTAGGATTAAATAACTACATGGCAGGTGACACTTCGGGAGCTGTAAGAACAGCAAGAGAGTCTGCTATTTTATCTCAAAAAGCAAATGCTAGAATGAGGGTGGAAACTGATGTATTCAGTTACAATTTCTTACTACCTTTATTTAGAAGCTTCTACGCATTTAATAGAGAATTGGCATTGGTTGCTAATAGACCACAAGACCCAATTTATGCAGACCCTCAATTAAATGTAATAATTTCTACTAACGCATCAAGGGCTGACAAAGAAGGTGAGCTTCAAAGATTGATGCAAATGCTACAGTTGCCGATTGCTCAAATGATATTCTCTAATTTACAGCCAGACCAAGTCGTATTAGCTGTTAGATATTTAATGGCTAAGGCAGAATTAACAGATGGTGATAACTTATTAGAATTAGTGGATAAAAACAATGAGCCTACTACTTATTCACCAGAACCTGAACAAGGTCAAGTAAGTGACCAAGTAGAAGTACAACCACCTACTCAGGAAGGAGGTATGGTATAATGAAAACTTCACAAAAAGGTATAAACTTAATCAAAGAATTTGAAGGCTGTAGATTAAAAGCTTATAAATGTCCTGCTGGAGTTTGGACTATTGGTTACGGGCATACCTCTAACGTAAAACCTAATCAGTCTATCACACGAGAAGAAGCGGAAAGATTACTTCGAGAAGACTTGAGAATGTATGAACATCATGTAGAGAGCACCGTAAAAGGATTAAATCAAAATCAGTTTGATGCCCTAGTATCTTTTACATATAATTGCGGTAGCGGATGCTTAAAACAACTAACTAAAGGCAGAACATTAAAGCAAATTGGAGAGAAAATTATTCTCTATGATAAAGCGAATGGTAAACCGCTAGCAGGATTAACTAGAAGAAGAAAAGCCGAACAGGCTCTTTACCAATCCTAAAATTCATAATATAATATTTATTAGATAGACAAAGATGTGTAAACTTTAATTATAGGAGATTTTTTAATGTCAGATGAAGAAAACAAGATTGAACAAGTCGAAGAACAAATCGAAGGAGCGACAACTGCTGAAGATACTACAATTGATACGCAAGACGTACAAGAAGTGGAACCGAAAACAGAAAAAGAACAGGTCGTGGAAACTAACGAGAAAGCTGATGAAGATGGTGAAGCTGGAAATAAAGGTGAGGAGAAAACTGAAGACACCGATAGAAAAGATGCTGAAGCTGTTAACACTGAGGAACCTGTAGAAGAAGGGAAAAAAGAGGAAGCAACTGTTGAAGACTCTGAGGATAATCAGACTCCAGAAGATATGCGAGTAGAGCTTGAAGAGCTTAGATATTCAAGAAATGAAGAAGAGGCTATCAGAGAAATTGGCAAAATGCAATCAGCCGCACAATCAGAAATGCAGGAATTCAGAGCTAGAGTTACTCAAATCTTGGAACAAGGTTTAAAACATTATGGTATCGACCCAGAGAAATCTATAGAAGATATCGCAAAAGAAGACCCTGCAAAAGCTGATATAGCAAGAGAATTATTAAACTCTGCACAACAACATATTCAAGCTAAGCAACAAGAGCTTATCCAAAGGGTTGGACAAATGGAACAAAACGTAGTGTTCAACCGAGCAGAAAGAGAGATTAAGAAATTTAAACTTACTGCAGAACAAGAAATAGAAGCTGCTAAGATGTTCGTTAAAATTATTAACGCTACAGGCGTAGCCGATATTTCTGAAGACTTAAAAGAAAAAGTAAGACTTGCTGTAGCATCCGCTAAGATGTCAGTACCTGTAGAAGAAATAATTAAGAAAGAAGAAGTTCCTGATACTTCCGACACTAAAGTTTTAGAAACACCTTCCGAAAAAATTGAAGAGAAAGTGGAAGACAAAGTTGAAGAGAAATCCGATGTAACCCCCAAGGTAGATATCGATGATTATAAGGAAAGTCCTACAGATACAGCAAAAATCACAGTAAGTTCTACACCTGAAATTAATGAAACTAATGTAATTGCTAAAATGGCAGCGATGCCTTATAAAGACAGAGTAGCATTTATGATAGAACACCAAGATATTGTAGATGCTGCAATGAGAAAAGAGTCTGCTAGAAGAGAAAGAGAAAGAAGAAAAATCTAAGTGAAACAGTTTATAAAGAAGATATTTAAAAGTATAGGGATTACAATTAAAGATGAGGCTAAAGAGATTAGAAATCTTCAAATAACTGAAGAGGACAAGGCTCAGGCAGAATTTTTAGAAAGTGCTGTTAGTATAGCAGCAGCAAGTGTAGGAATTTATTATCCAACCGCCCTTCGACCTATAGTAAAAGAAGTTATTGCTATAGCACTAAGAGACGGTAAGGATGGATTATCCTCACCAAGCAAACTAATTATAAGTAGATTAGTTAATAATTATAAAGAACAAAAAAGAATATAAAATCCTACTCGTGTAGGTGAAGATGTTTAAAACTACTATGGCAGTAAGAGAAGAAATCTTGGTTATTGGTAGAAGGTCGAAAACAATCTTCCGTGTACAATATATGAAAATAGAAAAGGAGAATTTAAAATGTCACTAGACACAGGATACACTATTCCAAATCCAGGGCAAGACAAATCTATGGAAGTCGTAATGGCTGCAAAAATGCAAGCTATTTTACAAGCACCAATGGTGGACGTTTCTACTTACTTGGTAAACAGAGACTTTGAAGGCGACTTCTTAAAACAAGGTGATACTGTTTCAATCGTTAAACCAGACCCAAAATCTGTTAAATTCCAATTTGGTAGATTGAAAGATGGTAAAGTATTAGCAGGTAACGTAGGTACTAAAGGTCAAACAGACGGAGCTGCAAAAGATGAAAGATTGAAATGTACAGTTGCACAATTCGAAAAGAATACATTGACTATCGACTCTTACGCTAAATACGCATTCGCTATTTCAGACGTAACTGAAGCCGAAGGTAAATGGAATTACGAGTCAGGCAACTTAGACCTTGAAGCAAACAACTTAAGACGTGGTCATAACATGTTAACTTTGCAACACGTCATCGACTCTACAACTGCATTGCAAGAAGGTGATTTCGGACAAATCGGAACTGTTGCTGGTTCTACTCCTGCAGCACCTATCGAAATTACTAACGGTGATGACTTGTACAAAAAAGTTATCCTTCCGATGAGAAGCAGATTGTATGCTCGTGGTGCTATCACTAATGATGGTCACATTACTTATGGTTCTAACGCACAACAAAAAGTTAATACTAAAGGTGCTGTAATCATGCCGCAAGCAGCATACGATACTTTGTTAACTTCTCAATACTTCACTTTAGGTAGAGGTACTTCTTTGGCAGATGAAAGAGTTGCTGGTAAAGAAATCGACAGAATTGCAAACTTGGATATCGTTGTAGAATTATCTCTTGACCCGAAAGATACAGAGTTAGATGCAAACGAAAAAGTTGTATTGAACGCTGCAGCAGAAGGACACGTTGTAGCAATCATCGCTGGTACTCCAAACTGCATTACTCGTGCTGGTAAGGTATTACCGCCTCAATCATTCGTTTCTCACACTAACTTCGCTACTGAATACCACGGTATGGAAATCTACGGTGAAAAAATCGTAGAACCTAAAGCAGGTATTGTAGCATACGTTAAACTTCCTGCATAATTTGTAGGTAAATTTAACTTAAATGCATTTTCTTTGGGTAGGGTATATAATTAATATATCACTCTACCCTTTTCTTTTACTTTCGGATATATTCCGATAGATTAAGATAAATGGAGAAATTAAATATATGACTTTAGTAAAAGATATGTATGACAGTTTAGCACTTAAAACGGGCTTTCCTGTGTACACAAACGATACAGATTGTCCTGATATTAACCGTTTCTTATTAGAAATGATAAGCGAAGGTTTACAAAGTACAATCGATAATTTATATATTTCAAATAACGTTCTCGAAAGAAACGATACCATAAAGACAATACCTAATAAAAATAATTATGGTATTGAAGGTTTAATTAAGAATATTCAGATACAGGGAGATAACGGATGTTACGACCCATTACCTTATAATGATTATGTAAACCCAAACGATTTAAATGAAGAATTTGGAAGACCTGAGTCTTATGTAATTAAGAATGGATATTTGAAATTATTACCTACTCCAGACGCAGAATATACTATTAAAATATGTGTATCTACTACAGATTTAGTAATGTCAGATGATGATACTTCCAGAACCTCAGTAACACATATTAACGATAGTATTATGGCTTCTGACAGATTTTGCGACTTAGTAGTTCTCAAAGCTGCAGGTTTGACTTTTGCAAGACTTCAAAACGCAACAGCTGAAATCTATGCAGGTCTATACGAAGCAAGATTGAAGACTTTTCTTGAGCACGACATTGGAACTATCGAAGCTCAGAGAGGACATATTCGAGGCGGTGGACATTATGATAGCAGGTTCGGTCTAATTGATGATGAACCAAGACGTGGAGGATATTTCGACTAATGAGTACTCCATTCATGAAACAAAAACCTAAGACTAGACCAGTAAAAGGTCAGTGTACCTTTGCTGATTTTAGTGAAGGTTTATATTTACTTGATACGCCAAGAGGTTTAGGAGAACAACTTGGTTCTTTAGCAATAACTGGCGGTCGTAATGTATTCACAGAAAAAGGTTCTTTAGTCCCTCAATTTGGTTATGACATAAAAGGTAAGCTTCCTGATGGCGAAATCATAGCATCAATAACGAAAGATACTTTAAGTTCTTCATCATTCTATATTCTTACTTTAAGAGGTAATGTTTATAGATATTCCTCAGACGAAGGATTAAAAACTTTTAAAACTAATTACGGACAAGAAACATTGACTGGTAATATTCTATCTGCCAGACGACATGAGGATATGATTAACTATACTGGAGGTCAATTATCCTTGTTTGGTGGATATTACAGCGAAGCAGAACAGGTTGAAGTAAATGCATCAGTACCTGTAAGTTTCGTCTTAGGTCAAGTAATTCTTAAAGTTCCTAAAACTTCTATCCAATATTATTGGAGAGGTAAGGCATTAGGTGTTTTGACTAAGAATGCTGGCGATACTGTTAACAAAGTTATTAGAGTTAACGTAAATCAAATTAGAGATAACAAACAAGATGATACTACACTATTCGTAGACTGTACTATCGACATGTCTGAAAATCTTAACAATGACCAAGTTGAATTTAATGACGTCACAACAGTATTTGAAAAGACTTATTTAGTAAGACCTAATGGCTTAAAATTTACCTATGAAAATAAGGACAGCTCTGGAGCTGAACGTACAGTAACTTTGACTCCTACCCTACTTTCCGTGTGCTCAAACCGATTATTTGTAGTTAATATAGACGGCTATATTTATTACAGTTCTGTAGGTGTAGTAGATGATTTTAACGAGGCTCACGGAGCAGGTTTCTTTGGAGGTTTCTATCAAGACACTTCAAACACACTATCGCTAGATGATTATAAAGATGGCGTACTTATCACTAAAAGAAATGGTATGTACTATTTATCTTTGTCAGCTACTGATAATGTGTCTTCTGTAAGTGCCACCTCTACTTCATCATTAAGTATTACCAAGATAGCAGAGATAGGTCAAGAATATGCTTCAGACCACGTTATTGTAGGTGAGTCAGTATATGCTTATGATAGTAATTCACAGTCTATTGTGTTAGCAGCACAGCAAAACGTATTCGGTTCTATAGTTGCTGGTAAGACTCTAATACCTTCAGAGTACTTAACTTCGGTTAACTTGGGTATTGCAAACTCCAGAAGGTTTATGACATATAATAAGGAAAGTTCAGTCTTTATTCTTTATTATGGTGAAGACTTAACTGACGGAATAGTACTTACTCAAAACGGTTCTTTATTTCCTAGAAAACTTGATATAAGTATGCACTCCTTTATTGGATTAAGTCAAGGTGTTGCTGGTATTAGTACATCAGGGATTATTTTTCAAGACTTTAAGAAGAATACTATCATTCCTTCGATTACTCCAGTAGCAGAATTTGAACCTATTGCACTGCTTGGTAATAAAATGACTTGTGCATCTTTGCTGGAAGTATCAGAATTAAATGCCGTGGAATACAATATTACAGTAAGCAATACATCTACTTCATATCAACACATCAAACCTTATGCTAACTATGGTGTTGATGGTTTAGAACTTCCTCCGTTGCTATATTCAAACGCAAAATATCAATATGAGTTATTTGGCGTATTACCAGAGGAAGAACAGGAAACTTTAAAAGAACTGTTAATGCAGAAACAAGTAACTAAATGGGCAAGAAAGAAATCGAACTGTACAAGGATATACGCACCCATGAGCGGTCGAGATGGGATTAGTATAACACTTGAATTTCAAGCTAACGTTGCTTTTTGTTTGGCAGCTATTACTGTTGTAGACTTTAGTCAGGGAGAATAGAAACATGAAAACTTGCAAATTAGATATAATAGATTGTTATATGTATCGAGACGATATATTTGATTGTTATCAAACAAATAGATTAGTCTTTGATAGTCAAAACCCTATTAAGATAACTACTCCTGATATTGCTGCAGAGTTCATAAGAAAGTTTGTAGAAGCTGAAGACTCGTGTGTTATGGGATTATTTGACGATAGTAAGAAGTTCTTATATGGCTTAGTAATATTCGATAACATTAGATATGCAAATAATAAGTCTTGTGCACAGGTTCATATTGTAAACTCAAAGACTATCTTTGGCAAAGTAGTAAGAGAGATTTATGATAATATCATTACGGCTTGTGGTATAGATACTATTTATGCAGAAATACCTGCAATAGCAGTTTTCCCTATAAACATTTGTAAGAGATTAGGATTTGTCAAGACTGGCTATATCCCTGAAGCACTACCTTACATTAATAGTAGAGGACAAGAAAAGATGTACGATATAATTATTCTAACATATAAGAAAAAGGAAAATATTTAATGAGTATATTAGAAACCAATAAACAATTCTATGACAATATGCTGCTCAACCCAAGTGCCTTGTTTCAGTTTGCAGGCAGTCTTGGCAATAAAATAAACAATTCATTCAAAGAACCTTGGGATGCGGCAAATAAAGAAGTAAAGCAATTTAAGAAAGAGGGAGCTGGAGGTTACATTAATAAGAAAGTAGAACAGGCTAAAAAGGTAATGGGTGCAGTGGGTAATGCCAATAAAGAAATAGCGAAAGACCCCAAGGGAGCATTAAAGAAGACAAAAGACTTCATAGTGGACAAAGCAGAAAAAAAATGGGAGGAGGTAAAAGACAATCCAGCCGCTACAGCTGGCAATCTCGTTGGTGATGCTTTACTAACGGCTGCTGCGGGCGGTGCAGGAAAAGTTCTCAAAGGAGGAAGTAAGGCAGCAAACGCAATAGAAAAAGGCGTAGAGAAGGCTACATCTTTGGAGCACTCTGCTAATGCAGCAAACAAAGGCATAACGAAAGTTACACCTTCGAAGTACCCTGCTAATGCAGTAGTAAAAAATGGCACAGATTTTCCTGAAGCGAAACCAGTTTTAAAGAACATTGATGACATGAAAGTAGTTGATACACCCAAAGTTCAACCTAATAAAGAAAGTTTAACAGACATCAATTCTTTAAAGAAGAACCCACCATCAAAAGCACAGCCCACAATAAATGAACAATTATATAACATGAAAAATGGCGATTTAAGAAAAGCACCGAGCGATGTAGAACAACTTTATTTAGAGCAATACAAAAAATATCCTACAGAAATGTTCACATTTAACCCGACAAGAGGCACAAATACTAGATTGATGACTGATTGGGCAGAAGACCTTGTAGATAAAGTAGGATACTCTGATATATTAAGAGGTCAACTTTTTCGAGGTTTAAGAAGGAATAGCACAAAACTTCCGACGATGAATATGGGAGGTGCTGTCGGCAGAGACTTTAATAGACAAGTGCTTGGGGGTGCTGACCCTTACGGCTTATACTATCAAAGTCCAATATATAGAGGAGGAAGTACAGTAGGTTTCTATGAACCGTTTTATGACACTATAGACATCGCAGATAGGAGATACGCCCAAGCAATATATGATTACAATGGACTAAAGAAATCTGTTGGAGATATATATCCTCATGAAGTAACTCATAAAGTAATACAAAACTTAGAAGAAGAAGCACTTAAAAATCCTAACAATAGGAAGTTGAGTGAAAAGATAAACGAGATGCGAACACTCGTGGGTGAACCTCGTGAGCCATTAAATGCAAGTGAAGTACTCGCTAACGCCTTTCCCGCTGCACTAAATCCTAAATATCAATCTCCATTTGCACCTTCTTATGGAACTGGAAAATTGAATGATATACAGGTATTGAGAAATGCAGAGGATTGGTGGCGGAAAGAATTATCTCCTTATGCCTTTAAAAACGAAGAAAGAAGAATTAAAGGTTCTAATCTAGCAAACCCACAGACTACTCCAGATGCATCTCTTTCGGACTATATGAAGATGCTCGATGATGAACAATATCTAAAACGAATGGAAGATTTATAATGGTAAGATTTCAAAGAAAAAAGATAACTGTTGACCAAGCTGGTAGAAAACACGGCTTTAGGTCAGGACTAGAAAAAGATTTTATCAAGTTATTAGAAAGTTATTCTATTGAACCTAATTACGAAAGTAGAAAGCTAGAGTATATAGTACCAGAAAGTAAACATGTTTATACACCAGATTTTCCTGTATCGCCTCATATAGTTATAGAAACTAAAGGTAGATGGGTACTGGAAGATAGACAGAAGATGTTACTAATTATAAAACAATATCCTGATATAGATTTTAGAATAGTATTTTATAATGCTAACCAAAAAATCAAAAAAGGAAGTAAAACATCTTATGCAGACTGGTGTGATAAATACGGTATTAAATGGGCTAATAGAACTATCCCTTCGGAGTGGTTAGATGATATATACGATGATTTATCATCAACTAATTCTCCTAACGGAGATAATGACTTGGCTACGAATTCATAGTAAAATATTATTATAAGGAGGAGCGGAATGCTCTGTTCCTCTTAAAACGAAATTTTAAGGAGGTGAAACACATTGCCAAAAATGGCTAAGAAGATACAAACCGACTATACTAAAGGCGGTCACGAAATATCTAATACGGCCGTTCCATATTACAAACAAGCATTAACTAATATGAACGACTACAATGCTGACCCCACACAGTATATCGACAAGTATCTCAAGTATTACGACAATACCGCTCAACAGTCGGATTTCTTACGAAATTACAACAGGGCAATGGCTAATGCTACTAATAGAAATTATTCCGCTACTGGTGGTGGTTATTCTAGTGCTGGGCAGAGAGCTTATGACGATAATCAGCGATATTGGAATGACGAGGCTAGCAGATTATCTCAAGCAAACACTTCTGCTGCTGCCCAACTAGCACAGAATTATTTTGATAATAACCTACAGTCAACTAGTGCTTACCATAACGCTTATGGTTTAGGTAAAAATTATTCTGATATTGAGCAATGGAATAATTTGGTTAAGCAGAATAATTCATTTAAAAACCAACTGTTAGATGTAGGTGGAAAAATGCATAGTCAAGCTGGTTCTGTTCTATCTAAAATTCCTAATCCTTGGACTCAAGCAATAGGAGCAGGTTTGCAACAGATTGGTGGAGTAATGCAATCGCAAGCAATAGACCCTAACTCATTCATGGCATCTGAAGGATGGATTAAGTCGGGAGGAGGAACTACTGATAATTCTCACTTATTTGACGCTAAAGGCATAGCAGCTGGTTTTGGTGCTACCGCTAGTATGGGTGGCAAAAACTGGCTAACATCTTTGTTTGGTGGAGGTTCTTCTGGAGGCACAAAGATGAGTGGTGATGGTGGAACTTTTGCATAAGGGGATAATATGACAAACAGCAAAAACCAACTAAAACAATATGCTAGACAGATGGCTCGGAAGTATGGGATAGACCCTGAGCTATTTGTTAAACAAATACAAATGGAAAGTGGATTTAACCCTCGTGCCAAATCAGGTGCTGGTGCTGTAGGTATAGCACAATTCATGCCTTCTACTGCGAAGGGTATGGGATTTACTGCAGGAGTTAATCCTCTTCGAGATTTGGAAATGGCTGCTAAATTAATGGCTGGACATTTAAGAAATAATAATGGTCGATATGATTTAGCCTTAGCAGCATATAATGCAGGACAAGGTAATGTTAATAAACATGGTGGAGTTCCGCCATTTAAAGAAACACAAAACTACGTCCGTAATATATTAGGTAAGAATAAAAATAACAATAAACGATTTAAGACAAAGGAGGTTTTAGCACAGGTGAGTACAAATCAACAGCCTTTACAAGGTCAAATACAACAAAGTAACTTGTCTTATCCTCAAGGTATTGAAAGAGTTCAGAACCTACAACTACCTAATCCTCAGACCATGAGAAATGCAGAATTAGAACAGAGAGCAGTTCATGGTATGTCTGATTTTGAAGCTGCTTTAGATATGTTCAGAAGAGGTTTGAGGAGTTATCAAGAACTAGCTGCTCAATTTCCTAATGAAGTAGCTCAAGCTGGTATTACTCCAGAGATGCAAGGTTCTTTTCTTCCTCAAGACATAAGAGATATAATGAACGAGGCTGCTTCTGTTAGACCTTCTAATGCAGATATTGAAGCTGCAAATCAAAGAGTATCTCAACAGAATAAAGAAATTCAAGACGTTTTATCTCAAAGAGAACAAGCACTTCGTGATTTTATGCAACAACAGTATTTAGCACAGAGACAAGATATTGCTAACAATCCTGCTTTGCAAAGAGGTGGATATTATTTAGACCCTAGAGATGCTGAACTAGCAATTAGAGGCAGAACAGCCATAGGTTTAGCTACAGGACGTCCTGATATGATAGGTAATGCAAATGATATAGCAAGAGCTAGATATGAAGCACAAATTGCTAATCAGTACGGCATCCCCTATGACCAGTTAGTAGCAGCACAGGATGCGGTTTATAAAAATACCGTAGAGGCGGCTAAGCAAAACATGCAAAATGCTATTATAATGTATCAGCGAGGAGAAATAAATACTGCAGAACTAATGAAGGCTATGCAAGCCAACCAAGCAGCGGTCAATAAAATGCAGCAAGGAGCTAACGAAAAGTATTTAGAGTTTTTGGGAAAGGTGGCTCCTAATATGGTTACTCAAGCTGGTGGCATTCAAAGAGCTAATATTAACGCTCAATCAGATGCTAATAGACAAGCTGGAGTTAATGCTGCTAATATTGCTAACAACTACGCTAATGCTAATTATGGTTTATATGGTCAAGTTTATGGAGATTTGACAGATACTAATATTGCTGAAGCTCAAATGCTAGCTAGAAAGTATGGTTATGATTTGAATAATATGACTCAGCAAGATTGGATAGCAGTAGCAAAAGCTAAACAGGATGAAGATACTAGAAGGTACAATCAAGATAGAGATATTAACAATTTCTATAAGACAGCAACTGGTTTAGGAGCTGCATCTCAAGTTTATAACTTAGACCCTACAGCCTTAGCAAATCAATTTGGTGTGCCTATAAATCCAGAAACTACACAAATCAGACCTACGGTCAGAACTAATCAAACATTGTCACCTAGCGGACTATTTCAAGGGTTAATACCTCAAGTACAATCTCGAAATCAGATGCTAGAACAAGAAATGAATAACAATGGAGTAACTTATTAATATGGCTGAAAGTATTAATGATAAACTAATAAAATTAGGCGTAAGTTATTATGACGGTACAGCTCCTGCTGCTCCGCCTATTCGTGGTATTGACGGTTCGACTGAAGATTATAATAAAGTTATTACAAATCCTTACGGTGAGCAGGGGGTTACCCCCTCTCCCGCTCAAGGTACTTTAGATAATCTACCGGTACAGCAACCAGTTCAAGAACAAATGGTTGAGATACCAGTAGAAGATAATAGTCCAGTACAACCAACGGTAGTACAAGAAGAACCTCGTGTTCAAGACATACCATACGAATATAAGACTGTACAACAGCAATTAGATGAACTAAATACTAGATATACTCCATCTGAAGTCGCTAAGTATTATCTTACCCCTGCTGGCTTGTTAGAAAAGAAACACTGGTTGAAAACTGGAGTTCCTCTTATTGACGCAGCTACTGCTTATCAGACTGCTTCTGGTAATATCATTCCATCAGCATTGCAATTAGCGACTGGTATTGGAGCGGCTGGTGGATTAGGAGTAAGTGCTGCTAGAGGCTTTGACAAATTAAATCAAAGATTAGCAGCTACTAAGGCTAGTGGCAAGAACCTAGACGAAGCTACTTGGGCGAAATACGGCTTAGACTTTAACGACCCTGATATTCAAACATTCTTATCAATGACTAAACCAGTTACGAATATTATAAACGATATAAAAACTGGTAATAAATCTTTCGGTGAAAGTTATGCAGAAAATATTGCCCAACCGCTTGCGGATATGTTAGACTATTCTTTCATATCACCAAAGATACTTTCTAGTGCAGTAAGAGGCGACATCTCTCCTCAACAAGCATTAGAACTATCAATGAATAGGCTGGTTGAAAACCCTGTAGATAACGTTATTGACATAGGTACTGTAGGGTTAGCGGCTGTACCTAAATCCGTAGTTAATGTTGGTAGGCTACTCAAAGCTGGTAAGGCTGGAGAAGCCGCTCAAGTAACTAAAGATTTGGCTAGAGTAAAGACCGCTCAAGCAATGGAACCAGTAGCGGAAGATGCAGAGGAAATCGCCAAAGCTGCTTCCAAAGCCTCTATGGCTAAAGTTATTAAATCTGCAGAAGAGGGTGGAGTTAAGCTAACATCGAAAGAAAAGAAATTAAAGAGCATGTTAAGTGACATGATGCAAAAGTATCATGAAATCTTAGGAAAACATGGTTTAGCTACAGACCCTATGTTGCGTACGGTAGCTCAGTATATTACTAGAAAAACTGGAGTTATTCATAACGAAGCGCTAAAAAGTATTCTTCCATTCTTCGAAAATCCTGAATTTATAACTAAAGAATTGAAGATTACAGAAGCTGGTAAAGAATATATTAAAAATAACGGAAAAGTTAATCCTGCCCTTGACTATATTCAAAGAGGTTTAAAAGGCTTCTTAGATGGTGATTTATTCCCTGTGACTCACGCAGGTGCAGATGCAGCAATGCTAATACTAGAAGGTAAAACAGCAGGATTAGACCGTAAATTCTTTGGTCAGTTTTCTGATATGGTAAACGGTTTAGCTTCTTATGAAGGTATGGCTGAACAATTTGCTAATCCTAACTATTTGACTTGGCAAATGGGGAATGGTATCGAACAAAGAGTTATCGCTACCGAAATGAAAAATCTAGCAGAGGAGGCTAAGACTGCTGGGAATATACCAGAAGGGGCTAAATGGATTAGTCCTGAAGAGTTAGACTCTGTTAAAAATGTAGATGATATCCCAGCAATGCTGCAAGATACTCCAGCAAGACCAGACTATTTGCCAGTATCTGCAGAGTTTGTAGATAGATTAGTTGATGCTAATAAAATAGCTACCGACTTTTCTTCACCTTATAGAGCTGGAAGTTTTCCTGATAAGGCTTACAAATTCTTTAGACAATTTGCATTAAGTAAAGGTATGTATCTATCTGGTAACGTAGCATCATCTGCTTATCAAACTCTTATGAACTCTAATATAAACTTACTTAGAGATTTAAATGATAGCTTCAAAACTCAAGGAAGATTATCTAGGGTAGCTGGGACATCAAGACCTATCAAGCCTTATACGAGAGAAGGTAAGAGTATACTAGACAAATTCCAAGAACTTACTTTAAAACCTAATACTGCAGTGTTCCAGTATATAGATACTAAACAGCAGAACATGGCTAGTGAAATTGCCTTGAATAACTATTTGGCAAACAAAGGCATTCCCGTGCAAAATAGGGTTGATTATATCAAGAACTTAAAAGACCCTACTACAATTACTGAGATGATTGAGAGAGCACAGGATGCTTCAGGATTGAACACAGGGTTTAGTTTATTACCTCAAAGCACAAGACCTATAGTAGCAATGCTAGACCCATTCTGGAGGTGGAAAGATACTGCAACTAGGTCAACTGTCAGAGGTATAAAGAGACAACCTATTCTAAATAACTTAGTTCTTCATAAAGGATTAGGAATGATGGCATTTAATCAGGAAATGCAACACAGAATGAGGGTACAGGCAGATACTAACAAACCTTTAGTTCATATCATGTACAATCCAAAAAATGGCATGTTCAGAGACCAATCTGCAATATGGTCACCTCAGGCTCAGTCTGTACATTTACTAGGTGGTACTCTTCAAGCAATTAGAGAAAGAAATACTAAAGCGTTTATCGAAAATGCTTTACCTAACACTAACCCTGTAGGCTTTGGTATCCTTAATAGTCTTACAGGAAAAGATGTCTATGGTAATCCTTTGTATAGAGAAGAAACTCTGGGTGGTAATCCAGTACTAATTGATTATAATAAAAAACAAAGATACGAGATTACGCCAGAAGGAGAAGCTAAGCCATTAGCGACTCAAGCTGATGAGGTAATTTCTCAATTAGTAAGAAATACGGTGGCACCTGTAGGTTTAGTAGACGATACTGGAAGTGCAATTCTTCAGGCAGGAGCATCTGGTCTAGGATATGATATTAACAAGTATAATCCTAACGGAAACGCTATTATGGGTAGTTTGAATGCTAATGCACCATGGGTAAATCCTAACAGTCCTAGAACTCCAGACTTGGCAGTAAGTAGGCTATTAGGTATGTATACTACGCCTGAATATGACTCATTAAAAGATTACGAAAAACTTACACCTAAACAAAGAATTAAATTAATGAGACAAAGAACTAGACAAATGAACAAGAGATTAATTAACAGAAATATATATGGAGGTCGATGATATATATGGCTAATGAACAACAGCAAATTACAAATTTTGAGTTACCTAGACCTGACTGGCATGATAGTAAAGGTAGGATTTATAAGGATGCATTGATAGAAAATTTCAACGCTATCGAGGCTAAACTTACTGATATTGCAGAATTAAGTGCAGTTAGTACTAATATTCCTGATATCTCAGGAGTTACTTTTGAAGATGTTACTTTAGGTTCTGATGATGAAAAGGTAGTTAATTTACGCTCTTTTTTAAAACTATTTCCGATTGTAGGATATCCTGTAGAATGCCAATTCACAGGTATTACAGCTAAGAGGGTTTGTTATTGGAAAGAGGATGGAACTTATAAAATATTGTCGAATAAAAAAATAAGTTCTGCTAATAGTTCATCTAAATGGATTATTTTAGATTATAATAGTGATACTATCGCTTCAAGTTCTAATCCTGTAACTAATGGAACTCAAAAGCTCATAGGCTGCTATTGTGAAGGGGAAATAAAGCATATCAACTCTGACCAATATTGTAATATTAACTATCTTCAATATTTATCTAGAATGAACTGGGAAACTGTAGACGAAGTATTCAGTGCAGGTAATAGAGAAAGACATGGTATTTATTACCCTAGCGGTAATCCTGTAAATAACTATGCAGGTACTAGAATAGTAGGTACTGGTGATACTAATAAAAAGACTCCTGGGGGTTGGTCGTTTACTGCAACCTTTAGAGATGTAGGTAGAACTGCGAGGAAAACAGATGAGTTATGATTTCTTTAACCCAACCGATTTGGCATTCGGTCAAAAATTAACAGCAGCATTTATTTCTCTGAATAATCTTGCTAATGCCGCAGGAAGTAACTTGGAGGACGTGTATAAAAATCAGGAATTCTATGCTGATTATATCGGAAAGAACTATCCTGTAAGTAAACCTAGAAAATTGGGAGACCCTTGCAGAACTGATGAATTGTACAATTTAGTGAATGACCATTTTATGAGGATTACTAACCTAAAGAAAAATGATGATGGCAAATTATTCATTGAAGCTCATCTATTCAATCAAAGAACTAATAGAATGACTCATCTTACTGGTACTACAAGTTTAAAGGAAGGTTATATTTATTATAACGAAGCTAACTCTGTAGTAAAACCAGATAAGCCATTTTTATTCTCTGAAAATGAAGATGGTTCTCTAGGAACTTATTTTGCACACTTCACTTATAATAAGGATACTGAAGAAGTTAAATTCTTTGGTAGTGTTTCTGATTTAGGCTTAATACCTTATGATTGGGGTTCTGTTGACCATATTAAATGGGGCAAACAATTAGCAGGAACTAATCAATCTTATACTCCAGATGGATATAAATGTCTATGTATTAAAGGTAACTATAATGATATAGAAGTCAAGGTAAACGGGAAGAGAGTATTTGGAGGTAAAGGTCATAACATGGTAAGACATCATATTATTTATGTAAATCCTTCAATGACCATATCAGGCACTTATGAATGGATAAGAGAGATAGTTTATTATTAGGAAGGAGGTGAAAAAAGAATGGTAAAACAATTTAAAGGCGAAGTAAAAATATCAGATGTACAAAACGAGTTCGATACTTTAGTAAACAGAATTAACAAAATGGTTGATGCTTACAACGGCACTAATCAAGTAATTACGAATATTGATTATACTAAGGGCGGAAGTAACCTCGCACCATCTGGTTATACTTTAACTGTAGGTGGTATTAAACAAGCTCTTAAATCTTTAGATGGCCATGTTGTAGGTGGTAAATGTTTTTATAACACTGCAAATACAGTCAAAATGTCTGATGGTTTATTATTCACTAAAGATGGAGTATTCAGACTCCCTGATAGTATCTTAGATAGACCAAGCAATGGTAATTCTATCTGGTACGATACTAACGTACAGAAGTATGTGTGGGGTCAAAAAAGAGTTAGCGGTAAACAAACATTAACAGAAGAAGGTGCTACATCTTTAGTCAAATTTGGAGAAGGATATAAAAATACTTTTTATACAGGCCCGAAGAGCATTAATGACCCTACAAATTATGCTTTTGAAGAAAAGATAGGGTACATTCCAATATTCAGCACTTATAATGCGCCTCGCACTACAGTAAGGCAAAACACCCCTTTTTATGTAATTCAAGACGTGAGCGCAATTAGTACTGAAGGTAGTGAGCGAAAATTTCTTAAAAGCGTTAAATGGAAATACTTAGATTTGCGTAAATTTCCACATAAATCTATTCCATTAGAGAGTACAGAAGTAGAATTCGACATCATGCGAAGTGGCGAATTAACTGAAGGTGATACTTCATTTAGTTATTCAGGAAATCGAAACAGTTATGCTATCCTTGGGTATTATCAAGACGATGTTTTCACTCCTTATATTTGCCTTAGTGCTTATTGTGACGAGTCTTTTTATCCTTACACTCCTTATGGAGCTGTACCTAATGTCGAGAATATTCCAATTTATCCTTCTGAAAACATTGGCCGTGGAGATATTCCTTTGAATAAAAAATCCGCAGTAACAACCTCAGAAGGCGTATCTACTGGAGATTTGTACTACTGTGAAAAACGAGCAAATGCTTATTGGGACTCTGCTAGCAGTAACGGTTCTGATTTTGATTACATTATTGATGATGCAAATAAACCCGAAGGAATAGATACTGGAAAGCATATCATAAGTGGTGTTAAATTTAAGTTGTATCACCCTTCCCCTTATGCTGATGCAACAGAGAAAGCTGCTCCTGAAAATTTAAAAGGAAAATTAGTTTGTCAAATAGATGCTATCGATAAAGATGGAACTATAGTGAAATGTTGGGATACGTACTCCAGCAATAACGTATCAGAGTCTGGCATTATGTCTCATCCATTATTTGTAGAACTATGGACTGCTAATCAAACAGATGGAGAACTTGGAAGTTCTAGGGAAAAATACATGGCTGAAAATTCCCCATTAGGTAAATGCAACATGATATTGTACGGTACTTCCGAAACCGTAAATGAAAACCCAGCTGGATATAATGATATCGTATTCAAACAATCAGAATATAATCCTACGTTTAATGTAACTACAGGTACTTATGAAGTATGGGATGCTCAAGGTAAACCTGACCCTGACTGTTATCACATTACTGATTATGCTACGGCTAGAGATAGTGATTATAGAAATGACCTTAAAAATCTTCAAGTTCAAGATTTAGATGGTACTTTTAAAATTACTGTTAAAAATAGATTATTTAACGGTATTGCTGCTGCAGGTAGTAGTCAAGCTATAGATACTTCTAGTAAGGCTAAGTTTGTTTGTGCAGGTGATGTCATTAGAACTGAAGGTCAAGGAGTGGCTTCTGTAAGTTTATTAGGAACTGAAGTTAGTTGGAACGCTCAGGCTGGTCATCGTAACTTATGTTACTGGTATCCTTGTAATTATTTATATCTACCTAAAGGAGTCGGAAGTCCTTACAGTGAAACCAATGGAAGACCTAGTCTAATGTGTCAATTTCCGTTCGATGTCTCGATTGAAAAAGACCTAAAATAATTTTTATAATATAATATTTATAGGTGGGTGGTTATTTATTTTTTTCCACCTACCTACCTTATCACTATAATAAAGGAGAAAATACTACATGTATATAGATGCAGTTGTAGTTAAAGGAGAAGGTAAATCCTTCTCGGTACAGATAAATACAGTTAAGGATGGAGCGACTACTAACTTAACTGCCAATGATTTTGTACCTTTTCCGCTAAGCGGATACGATGACAATGGAGATGCTTTTGCATATTCTGTTATCTTCCGTGTGTTAGGTGCCCCTACAGCAGATGCTGAGGTACTGGTCGAGCATCTAATCACTGAAAATTCTGATATGGAAGTTGATGGACAAATAGACAATCCTACTAATGGTCAGTTCACTTTTACTATAAATAAAGATGATACTGATGTATTAGGTCTAGGTAAATTTCCTATTCAGATTATATTAGTCGATGCAGAAAGTTTAATCCCTCAATTCACTCTTACCGAAGGTGGAGAGAAGGGAGAATTTTCTAAAATACAAATCGTTCAAGTTTAAGGAGGACTTGATGGCAGATTTTAATTATTACTTAAATCGTCAAGGTATTCGTGGTCTTCAAGGTGTTAAAGGTGACCAAGGTGATAGCCCTATTATCACTGTTCAAACTGAAACCCCTAATGAATATATCCTGAAGATTACTAACCCTGACGGTACTGAACTTATCTCTCCTAATTTGAGAGGTAATAAAATTAATATAAACGAAGGTACTTATGTACGATATAATACTGATACTGGTGAATTGTACACGAGTACTGCTGATGGAGCTACTGGAGAATTAGCTGGTGTTGTTAGATTAGCTACTGACGCAGACATTACCAATATGGATGAAAGAGCTGTCGTAACGCCAAACCAATTAGCCGATGCTTTATCTCAATATTTAGTATCTCCTGACAATTCAGTTAAAATCGTTCAAAACGCAGACACTTCCCTTACAGAATTAACCGTAGAAGGAGGTTCATCTGGTGACTTACCTATCGCAAGTGCTGACACTTTAGGTGCTGTTAAAATAGGTGAGAACTTATCAATAACTGAAGACGGTGTTTTGTCCTCTACAGCAAGTGGTGATGTATCTGCTAGTGGAGATAACACTTTCACAGGTACAAATGACTTTAATGGTGCAGTAAACTTAAACGGAATTACTACAGCAGAAAACCTTACTGTAGCAAGAAACCTTACTTCTAGTGGTGAGATTAACGCAGTATCTATTAAATCAACAGGTGTACGTTCTGATGATATTAAAACTACTACAAATAAAAAATATCTCACTGAAGAGGACGTAGATAATCAAACTATCCAGATTGTTGAAGGTAAACTCCATGCCAACCTAGATGAATTGGGTCATGAGGTAAATACTTTATCAAATAACGTAAATAACCTATCTAACGAAGTTACAGATTTATCTGGTAGAGTAACTGTAACAGAAGCTGATATGCTTAAGAAGCAAAACAAATTAGTTCAGGGCGATAATATTACATTAACGAACAATGCGGATGGTACTACCACTATCAGTGCAAGTAGTACTATAAGCCCAACAATAGAATTAGTAGATGGTGGTAATGCATCTGGTGGAGTAGTTAGAGCTCAAGTAGCCCAAGTAGAGAACCCTTTAGAGAATGGAGCTATGCCATCAGTAACGATTAAAATGGAGGATGTACAATAATATGATATTAAGAAATTTAGCAGCAAGGCTTTGCGCAATGTTACAAGGTGACTCAAACTTAGAGGCGCATCCCAGTTATATTGATACTAAAGGAGTTTCAACCGCAAGTATATACTACGTAGACCTTAATTATAAATTAACGAGCAATAATAATAATGGTAATGATAGTACCGCTGATTATAATAATAGTATGGTTCAACTAAGGCTTTGTTTAGGTAACGGTACTACATCCCCAACTTTTAATGATTATAAAATAGAGTCTCCATTAGATATGTCTACTTTGACATTAACAGCACAGAGTCATTCAGCTTCAAATTACAAAGTTACTCAAACAGCAACTATACAAAACACAGGAGACACTGATTTTACATTTTCAGAAATTTTATTAGCAGGATACAATAACGGTGCTAAAATTGCTCTTACTAGAGATGTAATTTCCCCAGTTACAATAGGAGCTGGTAAATCTAAAACTATTACCGTAGTAATAGACTTTGCGTCAATGGCTACTTCCGTAGCTTAAAACTAAATACAAAGGAGGGTATTAACCTATCCTCCTTTTCCATAATACAATATTTATATAAGGAGGTTTAAATAAATTATGTTTATTGCTTATCAAGGAGATTTAGCCGTACAATATGGTACTGACCTTATTGACTTACACAATAGATGTCTATTTATTAAAATAGATAGAATTGAAGAAGTTAATTATGACGTGTGCTTGCACAACGGAAAGATTATGCCAGTTAGTGAGGTTGAGCAGCTAGAGTCTGAAGCTTCTGCAAAAGACGAACAGGAGGCATAGCCGACGATGACTACGATTAAATTTAGAAGAGATACTTCCGCTAATTGGACTTCCGTAAATCCTATTCCAGCACAAGGTGAACCTTGTTATGAGACTGATACTGGTAAATTAAAGATTGGTAACGGTTCTGATAGCTATACAACTTTACCTTACGTATCTGATGGAGGAGGTTCGTCTGGTGATTTACCAATTGCCACTGCAACAACTCTAGGCGGAATAAAAGTAGGGAATAATTTATCTATTACGGAAGATGGTACGTTGTCCGCAAATGCTGGTAGTGCTGGAACTACAGATTATACTCAACTAGAGAATAAGCCTCAAATCAACTCAGTGGAACTTACAGGAAATAAAACCTTAAATGACTTAGGTATTCAACCTAAGGGAAATTATTTAACTGCACTACCAGATAATGCAGTGACTACAGATACCTCACAAACTATTAGTGGAGATAAGACTTTTACTAGAGGTATTACTACTACTGACATTTATCCAGCAGGAGAAATTACGTTTACTCAAAATTCACAGTATCGACATATTAATTATATAGACACTATTGGTGGAGGATATCACAATCAAAATGGGTACCTTACTTTTAAAGGTGATACTACATTAGTAGGTGATAATAAGCTAATTTTAAATGGTCGTGCTGGAGGATTAAAACTTACTGCGGACTCTTCTGCTAGTATAACTTGCGAAAATGACTTAATAGCACCTAATATCAGAACTACAGCTAATGGTACTATTAAATTGGCACACCCTACGGATATTGCATCAGGTCTTATAACTCTTAATAATAATTATGGACAACTCTCAATTAGTAGTTCATTGGAAGGTAATAATAATTTACTTGGAGTTACTAGGGGTACTACCTACGCCCTAATAAATGGAGATAATATTGAAACTAAAGATAAAGATGGCAATTTGCATACTTATATCAATAATCAAAATATCGACACTACATACATGAAATGGGATACTAGCACAGGAAAACTTAAAGTAGATACTGCAGCAGTAGCTCATTTGGCAATGCCTGGTGATAAATATATAAATTTAACTTTAGGTGCATCTGGCACTTCTTATACTGCTCCTGCGGATGGTTGGGTAGTTCTTTTTGTTAATAAAGCTACTGGTTTAAGAATGTCTAATAATTTATATGCACAAGCTCCAGACCATGAATATTTTTCAGGTCTAAGCTTACCAGCATTCAAGAACCAACCTTTTCATATATATTATGATGCTGTAGATATGTCAGAAACTTGGACTAGATTTAGATTTTATTATACAATTGGCTCACAACCGTCCTCCTAGACGGTCGAACTTGAACCGACTCTATAAGCAGATTTTATCAACAAAGGTTAAAAAGAAAATCTGAATAAACTATAATATAACAGAGCAAGCTCTTCAATTCGAGCAAAGCTCAAAATAGTAAAGGAGGTGAATTAACGATGGCTTGCGGAGGCAAAAAGAAGAAGAAGTGTAAATAGGTTTACACTATACGCCCTCATAAAATTCGGGCTAAAAAGTAAGTACGTCCTCGTAAATACTCGGACTAAAAGGATGTAAATAAATCCACAAAAACAAAGCATTGGCGGTATGCTTATAATTACCGCCTTCTATAAAATACAGTAAAAAAAGGAGATAATGATACTATTATGGAATTACTTACGTTATTACTTACAATATTAAATACTATACTAATAGTATTACTCGGATTGAAATACTTTAAAGATAATTACACAATAGTATCAATCCAAGATTGGAATACTTTAGCTAATTTTTATAATGACCATATTGATGAGTATGATGAAGATGGAAAGCCCATTAAGGAAGAAAAGGCTGGAGGCTTCGGATTTCAAACATATATAGAAGAGGAGACAGAAGAAGAATAAAATGAGCAATAAAAATTTTGTATTACATTTCTGTAAGAACCCTGACTGTAATGTTGGATGGTTAGATACAGATGAGACTAATGTTAAAACCATTCCACCTAAGTGGAAATATTGCAGAGAGTGCTGCAAACTTTTAGGTATAGATTTTGATAAACAAAAGAAGCCGCATAGTAAAAGAAATACCAAAGGTTTAAAACATAATGAAAAAGATACAGGAACAAAAGATTAAAATATTAATTCTGTATCGTAGTTATCGGGCTAGAACAAGACTTTATATATAGGTCTTTGTAATCTATCCCGATTTTTCTTTTAGAACAATAACTACGATAAATAAGACTAATTTCTAAACTTGTAATATAATATTAATAGAATACGTTTTAGGAGACTATGTATGAACAGATTTATGTATTTATTAATATTAATTATTATTTCATTGAGCCCGATAGGGCGATTTGGCGATACCGCCAAGGGTGAGCAAGTATTCTTCTATATTCCACAAGGAGAAGTTATAGTTAATTCCTACGGTGTGATAGATGAAGATAGAAATCTGGTAGATGTTGGTATTTACACAAGAGATTTTATTCAACAAGCAAATTATAAATATATGATGCAATTATATAATATAGACCCAGATAATATTCAATTAAAAATGATACCTAACGTAGATGTTGATACTTTAATTATAGATAGGAGACCTGACTAAGATGAAATGTTATGCAATTCAAGACAGAAGTACGGAATTATTTGTAGATAGAAATTATAAATTATCAGAACTAGGTGCTGATACTTTATTATTTAAAAGAAAAGAAGACGCGAATAGTAAATTATATAGAACTCTAGATACTGGACTTGAGTACTCCCCTATCCTTGAAGGATTAACTTGGGCTGCCCTTGAAGTCATGAAGGGTATGAGAAGAGAGTTTATTGATATTTCTTATAAAGAATATCATTCAGTAAGAGATAGTTTTGATTTAGAGGTAGTGAAAATAAATGTCTCCAAGAGTAAAGTACAAGAAAAAGCTGACTAAGAAATATACTAAGGAAGTTTACGAGGCTATCAAGAAATATTGTAATGCTACGGATAGTCGTTTAGTAACTAATGATTATATTGAAGCCCAGTATGAATTAGGACTCCAATTCAACGAGTTATTCTTCGAGGCAATAAAAACCCTTGACAAAGAATTTAAAATCGAATACAGGGTAAATAAACTAGGTCAGATTGAATTATTAGTTATGTTTTAGTCTTTAGCACGTTTTTACTTTGTAGTATATGTAATGGAGTTTTAAAATATGACCATTTGGGAAATTAAAGGTACTAATAGGATTGAAATTCCAGTATTAGAACGCTGGATAATGGAAAGATTTAATCTACACATAGAAGCAGCAGTTCTATATCAAATATTATTGAATGAAAAATATTCAATCAAAACGAGAAAACATTTTGCATCAAGGTTAAGAGTATCAGAACAAACCATAAATAGAATAATCAAAAAATTAAAATCTATTGGAATATTAAAGATATATAAAGTTAGAAGCAATGGGAATAGCTATAGAACTATTTTAATACCTCTGGTAGATAGAGCAGGTAGATTACCTGAAGAAAGTATAGTCGATAGAATAGAGTTCGGAATATACGATATTGAACATGAGGATGATTAGGTATGATGAATTATGGAATAAACCCAAGTAATAGATATATAAAGAAGCAGGAGTTTATTTGGAGGGATTTAGGTCTTGATAGTACAGATGGAGATATCTATGCTTTAATTTTAAACCTTGGGCATTATACTGGGACGTACTCAGACTTAATGAAAATTACTGGAATTAGAAGTCTTACATCCATTCAAAAAAGAATTAACAGAATGGTTAATAATGAGATAATAAGACGAAGACAAATTCCAATATCTGGAACGATGACAAGAACTGTACTTGCTGCGGTATACAACGAAATCGGAATGCGTGAAGATTGTGAGATTGAACAAGACCTAGATATTGGGCAAGAGGAAATATTGAACTATTACAATGAAAGAAAGTATGTAAACCTAATGAGACAGCAAGAAGGACGAAAGAATATATAATAATTCACGGAAGAGTGCGAAATGTTGTTTTGAGTCCATATTAAAAAATGATATGGAAAAGTGCAAAATCCCATACCAAAATTTGTAGTCTATAATAAATTATATATATATAATAAATTACCAAATAAAACCAAGTTTAAGTATTCTTGGTTTCATTTTAGTGCTTATAGCACTTATAGATAGTTCCTTACTTCGTAAGGTATTATACACGTTTTTTGTAGTTAGAGGGATATAATAACTACATAAAACATTGAATAAATGATATAAGAGCAAATTAACTGTGCTCAAAAGGAACACCAAAGAAAAGGATAAGGGTTCCGCCCGCAGCCGAACGTTCCGCAAAAGAAAGGTACGTATTGAGCACGTTTTTCAAATGTTGATTATAAATAGTTGATATATTTTAGTTGATATGTTTTATTGATATGTTTTATATAATAGTAAATGCTAATGATATCCATTCATTTTGTGATATGAGGGCTCCGTGTATGACTGTATAAACCACCAATAGCGGGCGTGATTGAGGGAGGGGCTATTCCCCGTTATACCCCCGTATTATTTTGATGATTTTATTTTATTTATATAAAATTATTGGTAT
>OBLI01000461.1_pt1 | contig 43005 bp, 33 predicted proteins | sample 1519701 | NCBI WGS metagenome assembly OBLI01 (sample SAMEA3663005, study PRJEB22513) | pig gut metagenome | biome: pig gut; feature: pig-associated habitat; material: faeces | place: France | collected 2012
TCAAATTCTGATCTGTTCATTACAATTAGGGTTTGATTGTTATTGCGAGCGCAAAGCTACAATCAAACCCCACGGCATACAATGTGCATTTCTTCGAATGCTTACGAAATATTCTGAAAAGTTATCCTTTTAAATATAAGAAAATTAATCCATGAAACACCTATACCTTATATATATAGCAACCTTTCACTCCCTTACCTCGCTCAGGGCGCAGACCTTAGAAGGAGGATTTACGATATTGGGAGAAGAAACGGTGACACCTACGGAGGTACAAGTGACCGCTGTGGGTGGGCAGCCCTTTGTGGGAACTGCCGAAACGGAGCAGTTGGGGTATGGATTGGTGGAAACCATCTCTACCGCCAATGAGCAATCGCAAGTCAATGACGATGGGCAACCCATCACATTGACACTCGATCGCACATCGCTCTCGCTTTATGTCGGAGACAACACAACGTTAACGGCCATCTACTCTGCGGAAGTGAGCAATTCCTTGCTTCAATGGAGAAGTTCGAATGAGGCGGTAGCAACCGTTGCGGAAGGACAGGTGCGTGCCGTAAGGCGTGGTAACGCAGTTATTACCGTAGTCTCTGCCAATGGTGTCTATGCAGCGGAATGTGCGGTTTCGGTGCAAGCTACACCCGATCCTACACCAACACCTGATCCGGATCCTACCCCTACGCCCGATCCCGATCCAATCTATGTAACCCGTGTAGAGTTGGATCAAAGCGAGTTGGCGCTCTCTTTGGGCGATAGTTATACGTTGAAAGCGACGGTTCACCCTTACGATGCCGATAACAAGGCGATCACATGGCGTAGTTCTGATGAAACGGTAGCTACCGTGGAGGGTGGAACAGTCAAGGCGATGGGTGCAGGCACCGCTACCATCACCGTGCGCACCGAGGATGGCGGCCATACGGCGACCTGCGTAGTGACGGTCACCGATCCTACGGGTACAGCGACCCTTTCGGGCGAGCAGGTTTATGTGCAGGGAGGCATCCTTTACGTGGAGCTGACCCATGCACAGCGTTTTCAAGTGATCAGTGCTGCGGGTAAGCTCTTGCATGATGCTAAAGGCATGGCCGGACAGAACCGTCTTCCGATGCAAGCCTTTCCCGCCGGCATCTACTTCGTCCGCTTGGAGAGCCAAGTGGTTGGCGTAGTGAAGCGGTAAGCTGCGCTCCGAAACAGTCAAAAAAATGTACCACGGTGTAGTCGCGCAAGTACACCGTGGTACATTCAATCGTGTGCACCACGGTACATTCACTCAAGTGTACCGTGGTGTATTTTTTTCGCATAAAGTCTTGGTTATCCCAAGAATTAGTTATTACTTTGCAGGCATAATCTCGGCAAGACACTTCATATCCCTTGAAGTAGTTGAAAGCTGAGAAAAGGAAGTACGGAATCAGCCTGCCCCTATGGATACAGGTTAGATTGCGGATAGTTTAAGGTCATAAGATCCTTTCATTGAGGTGCTGCTTCGGAGTACCATTCCCTATAGTTATATTTTTGGTTGTTTATGCTGTCTCCTCGCAGAGTCAGCTATGGACAATTGTGAGAAGTATTAGGGTTGGAGTGTACCTTGACGAAGCAGGAGCTACAATCGGCCCATATTTTTTTAACCCCTTAGAAAAGGAGGTAAATATGGCCTATAAGGTCAGAAGAGCGAAGCGAATGATTGGCTTCGGCGTGAACAAAAAGGAACGGTATGTGATCGTACCCGATCGCGGACCGGTAGTGACTAACAAGCAGATTTGCGCAAAAGTGGTGCAACGCATCAGTACGACCGAAAAGATGGTCAGCGCAATTCTCGATGCCGTGGTGGAACAGATGATTGACCATTTTATGAATGGCCACTCTGTGCAGTTGGAAGGGTTAGGGACGTTTATTCCCACCATTTCAACGAAAAGCTCCATGGTGGAAAAAGAGGTGAATGTCAACTCCATTCAAAGAATGCGGTTGAGATTCTACCCCTGTAAGGCGATTCAAATGCAGATGGACAGGATCGTTTTCGAGTTCGATGTCTGCGACAGTACGCAGGACGAGAAGAAAGCGACAGAGACGACTCCCTCTGAGCCGGAACCTGAGAATTCGGATACCGTTTGAAGCCGTCGCAGGTAAAACGTTAGGCTGTGTCGTAATTACATTTTACGGCTCAGCCTTTCTTTTAGGGTGATGGGCATTTAGAAATTCAGGAGACAAACTTTTGAGGGATTTTCCAAAACATCCAGTTCTCGGGCATTAAGATGCCAATGAGGAAGAAAAAAAAAACTTCCTTCCGAATACTCAGAAGGAAGTTTCTCCATATCATGGTTCAATTTATTTAGCGAAGTAGTCTTTTACAGCCTCATTAGGAATCATCTCCTCCTGGAAGATGTATGCACCCGTTTTCGGAGACTTAACCATCTTGATCACCTTTGAATAAGTACGACCATCACCTTTCTTAAATGTTGCGACTGCTTTTTTTGCCATTGTTTAAATCTCCTATTACTTAATTTCTTTGTGTAACGTCATCTTCTTCAAAATGGGGTTGTATTTCATCAACTCCAAACGCTGGGTAGTATTCTTTCTATTCTTTGTGGTGATATAGCGAGACATACCCGGCATACCGCTTTCCTTATGCTCAGTGCACTCAAGGATTACCTGTACTCTATTACCTTTTGCTTTCTTTGCCATTTTCTAAATCCTCCACAAATTATGCATTCAAATATCCCTTTTCAGCAGCCATCTTGATAGCAGCATCCAAGCCTAACTTATTAATTGTACGCAAGCCAGCAGCAGAAATATTGAGGCTTACCCAGCAATCCTGCTCTACCCAGTAGAACTTCTTTGTAAACAGGTTGACATTGAACTTACGTTTCGTTCTTCTCTTTGAGTGAGAAACGTTGTTTCCAACCATTGCTCTTTTTCCAGTAATTTGACAAATCTTAGACATCTCTTCTAATCTTTTTTTACTTTAAAATTATTACGAAATTTAAGTCAACTCCTGCTATGTGTCTTCCCTTTCTGAACCAGCATCACGAACAAAAACGAAGATTCTAATAGAGTCTCATCTTTACAGCGTGCAAAGGTAGTAATTATTTTTATACACAAACATTCCCGCCGCTTTTTTTTCGGTTATTCTTCCCCATCTTACGCCATTTTCACGGCGATAGACCTACAAAGCACCCTTGGTTGAGGGCAATTCATAGCGATAAACGTCTCGACGAATGGCCATCTTGATCGAGCGGGCCAACGCCTTGAAGATACCTTCAATCTTATGATGCTCATTAGTGCCCTCGGCATGGATATTCAAGTTCATCCGGGCAGCATCGCTCAAACTCTTAAAAAAGTGCAAAAACATCTCGGTCGGCATATCGCCCACCTTCTCCCGTTTGAACTCCGCCTCCCATACCAACCAGGGGCGCCCGCCGAAATCCAAGGCTACCCGGCAAAGGCAATCATCCATCGGCAAGCAATAGCCATAGCGCTCTATGCCCCGCTTATCGCCCAACGCCTTAGCCAAAGCCTCTCCCAAGGCCAACGCCGTATCTTCGATCGTATGATGCTCGTCCACCTCCAGGTCGCCCTTCACGGCAATGCGCAGGTCTGTGCCCGAATGCTTACCGATCTGCTCCAGCATGTGATCAAAAAAGCCCAAGCCAGTGTGTATATCGGTCTTTCCCGTCCCATCCAAGTTCCAATCAACCAAGATGTCGGTCTCCTTGGTGGTTCGGCGCACCTCGGCTCTACGCTCTCCAGCGAACAGGAACTCGCTGATGCGATCCCAATCGTCAGTGATCAATACGGGTCGCAAAGGAACGGCATAGGCAGCCAATGCCTGCTCGGCGGCCTCATCTTGCGGATGGAGCCAGATGCCCTTTGCCCCCAAGTTATAGGCCAACTCCATATCAGTCAGCCGATCGCCGATCACATAGCTGTTCGCCAGGTCATACTCACCCGTCAAATAACGGCCCAACATACCCAATCGAGGTTTCCGGTTGGGCGATTGCTCCTCTGGCAAGGAGGGATCGATCAAGATGTTATCGAAGGTGATCCCCTCTCCTGCCAAGGTTTTTAGCATTAAGTTATGCGCCGGCCAAAAAGTCTCCTCGGGAAAGGAGGCCGTGCCCAATCCGTCTTGGTTGGAGACCATCACAAACTCGAAATCGAGCTGCTTGCGGACGAAATAGAGCGCACGCATCACCTTGGGCACAAAGGCCAACTTCTCTAAACTATCTAACTGGTAATCTACGGGAGGTTCCTCTACTAAGGTACCATCCCGATCAATGAAAAGGACTCGCTTCCCGGCTTTCATGGCTGTACCTCCTCGCTTAACGCATCCAACAATAAGTCATTCTCTGCCGGCAAGCCGATCGTGATGCGTAAACAGCCTTCGCATTTCTGCACCCGGTTGCGGTTACGCACGATGATGCCTCGATCTACCAATGCTTTGTAGAGTTGATCCGCATCCCCCACACGCACCAGCAGGAAGTTCGCATCCGATGGGAACACCTCAAAGCCAAAAGGCGCCTCGCTTAACCGTTTGGCCATACGTGCTCGTTCCGCCAAGATTGCCTTGACCTCCTGACGCATCTCCGCCTCGTTCTCCATCAATTCCAACGCCTTGTTCTGCACCAGCAGATTGATATTGTAGGGATACTTGATCTTGTTGAGCACATCAATGATCGCTGGAGCCGCAAAGGCCATGCCCAAACGAATAGCGGCTGCACCCCAAGCCTTCGAGAAGGTCTGCAGTACAATCAGGTTGGGATGCTGTGTCAACTCAGACAAGAAACTGGGTTGCGCAGAGAAATCGATATAGGCCTCATCGACGACCACCAATCCCTCAAAATCACGCAGCAGCTGATAGATTGCCTCCCGATTCAGGCTATTGCCACTTGGGTTGTTGGGTGAGCAAAGAAAAATCACCTTCGTATGCGCATCAACCGCCGCCCACAAAGCGGGAATATCCAAATCAAAGTGATCATCCAAGGCCACCTTCCGACACTCCACGTCATTGGTCTCCGCAGCCACCTCATACATGCCATACGAAGGGGCAATCGTCACTATATTATCTTCTTTCGGCTCACAGAAAGCCCGAATCACCAGGTCAATCGCCTCATCGCTACCATTCCCCAAGAAGATGGAGGCTGAATCCATCCCTTTTAATTGCGAGATGCGTGCCTTCACCTGTCGCTGCAAAGGATCGGGGTAACGGTTAATCGGTTCATTCCACGGGTTCTCGTTCGCATCCAAAAAAACAGAGGCATTCCCCTGAAATTCATTGCGTGCCGATGAATACGGACGCATACGCCAGACGTTGGGTCTGACCAACTCTTCTAAACTTCTCATAAGGCATTCAATCGTACGGTTACTGCATTTCGATGTGCTTCTAACTGCTCTCCCTCCGCCATGGTGCGAATGGTCTCGCCCAACGAGCGGATACCTTCCGAAGTAATCTCCTGGAAGGTGATTTTCTTGATGAAACTATCCAAGTTCACCCCGCTATACGCCCTCGCATACCCATTGGTAGGCAGGGTGTGATTCGTGCCCGAGGCGTAATCACCAGCACTCTCAGGCGTATAAGGGCCCATAAAAACACTGCCCGCATTTTCCACTTGCTGTGCGATCGTCGCATAATCGGCGGTCTGCAAGATCAGATGCTCCGGGGCATAGAGATTGGTGAAATCGATCACCTCTTGTTGATCACGCAACAAAATAATCCGGCTGTGCGCCAAAGCCTTCTCCGTGATCTCCCGGCGAGGCAAACGGGCCAACTGTCGCTCAATCGCCTGCTTCACCGGCTCTATCAAGGCCTCCGTGGTCGTAACCAGCATAGCTTGGCTATCCACACCATGCTCAGCTTGCGACAGGAAGTCGGCCGCAATAAAGTCCGGGTTAGCGGTTTGATCTGCCACGACCTCCACCTCAGAAGGGCCCGCAGGCATATCAATCGCCACCTCTTTCAGACTCACCCACTGCTTAGCCGCCGTCACATACTGATTACCCGGGCCAAAAATCTTATAGACTTTCGGTACAGATTCCGTACCATAAGCCATCGCCGCAATCGCCTGGATACCGCCTGCTTTAAATATCTTATTCACACCAGCTACTTGTGCCGCATAGAGCACAGCCGGGTGTACCTTGCCCGTCGTCTTATCGGGCGGAGTACAAAGCACGATCTCCCGACAACCCGCGATACGCGCAGGCACCGCCAGCATCAATACAGTCGAAAAAAGCGGTGCCGTGCCACCCGGAATATATAAGCCAACCTTCTCGATCGGCATCGCCTTCTGCCAGCAACGCACGCCCGGCGTTGTCTCCACCTCCACACCCGCAAAGCGCTGTGACGCATGGAAACGCTCAATGTTGGCTTTCGCACGCTGAATGGCCACTTTCAACTCCTCTGAAACAGCTTGCTCAGCCGCTGCCATTTCCTCGTCAGAGACCCGCAAGTCAGCCAAGACCACTTTATCAAATTGCTCCTCATAGGCTTTCACGGCAGTATCGCCCTCTTGACGAACACGCTCCAACACGGTGCGTACCGTGTCGAACAGTGTAGTGACATCCAATGCCGGTCGCTTCGCTAACGCCGGCCACTCGGCACGGGATGGGTATCTAACTATCTCCATATCTTTCAGTTCTTCATCGCATAAAACTACAAAATCATCTTCTCAATCGGCAACACCAAGATGCCCTCTGCACCCAAAGCCTTCAACTTACCGATAATTTCCCAGAAATGGCTCTCAGCAATCACTGATTGAATAGACACCCAGTCTCCATTAGCTAACGGGGTCACTGTCGGACTCTTCATACCCGGCAACAGCTCGATAATCTCCGGCAGGCACTCCTTCGGGGCATTCAGCAACACATACTTCTTGCCCTCTGCCTCCTGAATAGCAGCAAAACGGAACAACAGTTCATCCAAAATAGCCTGCTTCTCCGCCGAAAGTCCCGGATGCGCAATCAACAATGCCTCGCAAGGAAGGACAACCTCTACCTCCTTCAGCTGGTTGCTGACCAAGGTACTGCCAGAGCTGACAATATCAAAAATCGCATCCGCCAAGCCAATGCCCGGAGCGATCTCCACAGAGCCACTGATCACGTGGATGTCTGCCTTCACCCCTTGCGCCTGCAGATAACGATTCAAGATACCGGGATAGGAGGTAGCAATCGTCTTGCCTTCAAACCATTGCACCCCGTTATACTCCTCCTCTTTCGGGATCGCCAGTGAAAGGCGACAACGGCTGAAGCCCAACCGCTTCACCAAGCGAGCCTTCTCCCCTTTCTCTACATACTCATTCTCGCCGACGATACCTACATCAGCCACGCCATTAGCTACCGACTCTGGAATATCATCGTCACGCAAGAATAACACCTCCACAGGGAAGCCCTTGGCCGCCAATAGCAAAATACGTTTTCCCTTATTCAATCTGATGCCTGCCTCTTCGAGCAGCATCATGGTCTCGTCAAACAGACGCCCCTTGGATTGTACCGCAATTCTCAACATACCTATATTATATTTTATTTTCTTATTCCCTTTTCCAATAAAAAAGGCTCACCGCAATTCGGCAAGCCCTTTTCCTCTATCTCAAACAGTGCATACATACCCATCAGCCCGCCGAACTATTGCCCGTCGCAATGATGATGGAGATGTAATGTCGCTATTACTTTCATTTCGTTTTCTAATTACGCCGCAAATTTACAAGAATTATTGAAACCACCAATAAAAAAAGAAAAATATCACATAATCTCGCTTATCCTCCCACCACAGCAGTAATACCATACGCTTGAAACTGGGCTATACAACGGGTGAGAGTCTCTTCCGAAGGGACAGCCATAGACAAATGGTGCGGATTATAGATCGTACCTCGCTTCTCATGTTTCCCTTTGCCAATGTCATGATAGGGTAAAAGGTTGACTACCTTGCGTTTCCAAGGCAGAGAGGCCAAAAAAGAAGCCGACTGATCAATATTCTCCTCATCCGCATTGACACCCTCTATCAAAGGGATGCGAATCCAAAAATCCATACCGGTCTCAGCGATCATCCGTAGATTAGCCAAAATCCGTTCATTGGGAACACCCGTGAAGGCTTTGTGCTTGTCAGAATCCATCTGTTTCAAATCCACTAAGAACAACTCGCAGCACGCCATGATGCGCTTTACCACCTCCTCCGACGCAAACAGCGTCGTATCAACTGCTCGATGGATACCCAATGCTCCACAACGATCCAGCATCTCCGCTAAATCATCTGGGTGCATCAACGGTTCACCGCCACAGAAAGTGACTCCCCCTCCCGACTCATCCATGAAGAGCATCTCTTTCTCAATCTCTCGCATAGCCTCCTCGAAAGTGTAGTCTTTCCCAGAGATCTCCATCGCCATCGCCGGGCAAACCGAAGCACAATGTCCACAAACCACACAACGAGTGGAATCAGTCACGATGCCTTGCTCTTCCGTCCAACGCAAAGCTTGATGGGGACAGGCCCGCACACAAGCCTGACAACCCATACATTTCTTACGAGTATAAAGCTTTTCCGGCCGAGATGATCCACCCTCCGGATTATGGCACCATACACAAGAGAGCGGACATCCTTTCATAAACAAGGTGATCCGGATGCCCGGCCCATCATTTATCGCATAACGTTTGATATCAAACAGCCGCATACGATTAGAAACACTCTTGCTCAGTACGCGCAATCACGTCTGCCTGCAAGTCTGCATTCATGTCGTTGAAATAATCACTGTAACCGGCAACACGCACCAACAGATCACGATATTCCTCCGGACAACGTTGTGCTGCGTGTAAGGTTTCCGTATCCACCATATTAAATTGGATATGGTGACCTCCCAACGCAAAATAACTGCGAATCAATGAGGCCAACTTTGCGATGTCCTCATCTCGCTTCAACAAGCTGGGCATAAAGCGTTGATTGAGCAATGTACCCCCACTCTTCGTTTGATCCAACTTGCCAAGCGACTTGATCACCGCAGAGGGTCCGTGTGTATCTGCTCCATGCGACGGAGAGGTTCCGTCAGAGATGGCTCTACCAGCCAAGCGACCATTAGGGGTTGCTCCCATGATTTTGCCGAAATAGACATGACAAGTGGTAGAAAGCATGTTCAAATGGAAACACTCACCCTTAGTATTGGGTTTGCCCTCGATCGCCTCATACAAATCATCAAATACCTTTACCGCAATCTCATCCGCATAATCGTCGTCATTGCCAAAGAACGGCGTTCGATTGAGAATCATTTGTCGCATCGGTTCATGACCGACAAAATTATCTTCCATAGCTTTCAGTAAGGCATCCATCGTAAAGTGTTTCTCCTCGAATACATGCTTACGCAACACTGAGAGGCTATCAGTGATCGTGCCTAAACCTGTACATTGAATATAAGTAGTGTTGTATCGTGGTCCGCAGTTATAATAGTCTTTTCCTTTCGCAATGCAATCATCAATAAAAAGGGAGAGGAAGGTAGCCGGCGCATACTTCGCAAACATCCGGTCGATATAGTTGCTGACACGTACCTTCATATCCACAAAATAGTGTATCTGTTTCAAAAAGGCAGCGTACAGCTCCTCATAGTTTTGGAACAAACGAGGATCTCCCGTGTGCAAACCAACCTGTCGTCCTGAAACAGGATCTATACCATCATGGAGTGTTACCTCCAATACCTTCGGCACATTCAGATAACCAGTCAACACATAGGCTTCTTTACCAAAAGCACCCACCTCGATACAGCCACTACAGCCACCCTCACGGGCGTCACGCAAAGACTTTCCTTGGCGCATCAACTCCTCTACATACACATCTGGATTGAACACGGATGGATAGCCATGTCCTTGACGAATTACCTTGCAACCAGCCCTCAAGAAACGTTCTGGTGTACGTACGCTAACATGAATCGCACTACCGGGTTGAAGCAGGTGCAATTCCTCAATCGTCTCCAACATAATATAAGAGACCTCACTTACACCATCGCTGCCATCAGCTTTAATACCTCCGATATTCAAATTTGTAAAATCGTTGTAAGTGCCACTCTCTTTAGCCGTGATACCTACCTTTGGAGGTGCAGTGTGGTTATTCACCTTGATGAAGAAGCAAGACATCAGTTCTTTCGCCTCATCACGGGTTAAGGTCCCGGCCGCAACCTCTCGCTCATAGAAAGGAGCTAAATGCTGATCGAAATGACCAGGATTCATCGCATCCCATCCATTCAACTCCGTAATGGTGCCTAAATGAATGAACCAATACATCTGGATCGCTTCCCAATAGGTACGCGGTGCATGCGCGGGTACCCAACGACATACCTCCGCAATCTTCAACAACTCAGCCTTTCGCTGGAGATCTTTCTCCGTCAGCGACATTTCATCCGCCAAATCAGCATGGCGCTCAGCAAACAGGATAGCGGCGTCACAAGAGATCGACATCGCTGTCAATTCTTCCTGCTTATCAGTTGCCTCCGGATCATTCATGAAATCCAAAGCTGCCAGTTCTTTAGCAATACGTGCTTTCAAATCAAGCAAGCCATATTGATAGATCTTCCCATCCAAAGCGGTATGACCTGGTGCACGCTGCTCCATAAATTCAGTAAACATTCCCAACTCGTAAGCCTCTTTCCAGTCTTGAGGTACATGGTTGAAAATACGCTCCCGCTGGGTACGTCCCAGCCAATAAGGAATCACCTCACGAGCATAGGTCTCAATATCCTCTTCGCTAATCGTATAACGTTGCAACTCACGGGTATTCAAGACATGCAAATCCTCTACACTGTGACAGGTCAGCTCCGGAAAGGTTGGAACAGCTTTTGGCTTGGGACCACGCTCACCCACAATCAACTCGTCCGCTCCGATGTAAATGGTCTTATGCTTGCAAATCTCCAAGAAGTTGAGCGCACGCAAGATAGGAATAGGATACTTACCCTCATTCTCCTGGTAAAAACGGGTCTCGATCAGCGCACGCTCGATCGAAAGAGAGGGTTCTGCTTCAAATGACTCTTGACGAAGTCGTTTGATACGGGCATTCATGCCATAATTGTTCGCCACATGAGAAGGGGCGAAATCCGTCGCATAGCGCGAGACGGAAAAGGTCGTTGCTGTTTGCATTATAATGTATTTAAAAAGTGAAAACTATAGATTGACTGGCCACGCACTTTCGTCAAAGTGCTCAGCCTATCCAAACGTTGCCTCTGCAATGCTACCGCTTGGCATAGAGAATCAAGCAGCTAAATAGTTTTCGATAGCTCTTTAAATACATATAAACTTACTAACGAGGAAAAGAGGGTGTATCAGAATACACCCTCTCCTATCTTCACTTAATCAATTTATCTTTTAACTTCGCTAACATGTCACGAGTCATCGCATCCAGGTCATACTCCGGTTTCCAGCCCCACTCCTCACGGGCACAGGTATCATCCAACGAGTTCGGCCAAGACTCGGCAATCGCCTGTCGCAACGGATCTACCTTGTATTCCATACGGAAGTCAGGCACATATTTCTGGATCTTATGGCAAATAATCTCTGGATCAAAACTCATGGAAGCGATGTTGAAAGAGTTACGATGCACAAACTTTGAGGAATCGGCCTCCATGATCTCGATCGCTGCACGCAAGCCATCGGGCATATACATCATGTCCATAAAGGTACCTGCTGCGATCGGGCACTCAAACGTCTCCCCTTTCACCGCAGAATAGTAGATATCCACCGCATAATCCGTTGTACCACCACCCGGAGGAGTCACGTAAGAGATCAAACCCGGGAAACGAACCGAACGAGTGTCCACACCAAAACGAATAAAATAGTAATCACTCAGCAGCTCACCCGACACTTTTGTCACACCATACATGGTACGAGGGTTACGAATCGTATCCTGGGGTGTCTTATCTTTCGGAGTATTATTACCAAATACGCCAATCGAACTAGGGGTAAACACTGCACATTTCATTTCTCTGGCCACCTCCAACACATTGAATAGGCCTCCCATACCAATTTTCCAAGCCAATTGGGGTTTCGTCTCCGCTACGGCTGAAAGAAGAGCGGCCAAGTTATAGATCGTGTCGATCTTGTATTTAGAGACCGTCTCCGCAATCTGCTGCTCGTTGGTGATGTCCACCAACGCCGACGGACCAGACTCCAACAATTCACCTTTAGGTTCTGCTCCCGGAATATAGCCAGCCACTATATTACCACTATAAATACTTCTCAATTTCATGGTTAACTCCGAACCTATTTGTCCGGTAGAACCGATCACCAATACATTCTTCATCGCATTTAATGAGATTTAAGTAGTTCTCGCTGACAAAGGTAAAGTTTACTTTCGAATTTATGGCTGATTCGCTCAAAAATTTCAAAAAAAAGAACGACCTTTGTGTGTCGCTTTGCTACTGTTGCCAGCGACCTATCAAAATAAACTAAATAAAACAGAGTATCTATGTACGGAAAACTAAAAGATTTCTTGACAAATGAGCTGGAATCCATCAAAGCGGCCGGCTTGTACAAAAATGAGCGTATCATCACAACTCCTCAACGAGCTGACATCAAAGTGAACGCTGGAGCGGACGTGCTCAACTTTTGTGCGAACAATTATTTGGGTCTGTCAGACAACACCCGTCTGATCCAGGCAGCGAAAGAGGCGATGGACACCCACGGCTATGGTATGTCGTCTGTTCGTTTCATCTGCGGTACACAAGACTTGCACAAACAATTGGAGGCAGCTATCTCCGATTATTTCCATACCGAGGACACGATTCTTTATGCCGCTTGCTTCGATGCCAACGGTGGTCTGTTTGAGCCTTTGTTCGGAGAAGAGGATGCGATTATCTCCGATGCGTTGAACCATGCTTCTATCATCGACGGCGTACGCCTTTGCAAGGCGAAACGGTATCGCTATGCCAATGCGGATATGGCCGACCTTGAGCGTTGTCTACAAGAGGCACAAGCCCAACGTCATCGTATCATTGCTACTGACGGTGTCTTCTCAATGGACGGTAATGTAGCGCCAATGGATAAGATCTGCGAATTAGCTGAGAAATACGATGCCTTGGTCATGGTGGATGAGTCTCACTCCGCGGGTGTTGTAGGTCCGACAGGACATGGTGTAGCCGAGCAATTCGGAGTATATGGTCGAGTAGATGTCTTCACGGGTACATTGGGTAAATCATTCGGTGGTGCTATGGGTGGATTTACGACTGGTCGGAAAGAGATCATCGACATGTTGCGCCAGCGCTCACGTCCCTACCTATTCTCCAACTCTGTCGCTCCTGCCATCATAGGTGCCAGCTTAGAGATGTTCAAGATGTTGAAGGAAAGCGATGCCCTGCACACCAAGTTGATGCAAAATGTCACCTACTTCCGTGAAAAGATGTTGGCTGCCGGCTTCGACATCAAGCCGACGCAATCCGCTATCTGCGCCGTAATGTTATATGACGCTAAGCTTTCACAAGACTTTGCAGCTAAGATGCAAGAAGAGGGAATATATGTGACAGGTTTCTATTATCCAGTAGTTCCGAAGGGGCAGGCACGTATCCGCGTACAGCTCTCAGCTGGTCATGAGACCGCTCATCTCGATAAAGCAATTGCTGCTTTCATCAAGGTAGGCAAGGAGTTAGGCGTCATCAAGTAAATATTATCCAACCACTTATGATTTATGATTTATAATTTTAGGGTTTATAACTGTTCGCTGAAAGCACAATCATAAATCATAGAATTATAAATCATAAATCGTATGTCATTGCTTGACAAACTAAAAATCAACCATCACCCCCATTCGGGTGCATTGGATCTGCTGAAATATATTGGTCCAGGACTATTAGTTACCGTAGGGTTCATTGATCCCGGAAATTGGGCGACTAACTTGGCCGCCGGCTCTATTTTTGGCTATGCCCTACTTTGGGTCGTCACCTTCTCTTCCATCATGCTGATCATTATCCAGCACAATGTGGCACACTTGGGTATCGTTACAGGATTATGCCTTTCCGAAGCCGCCAATCGTTATTTACCCACTTCTTTAAGTCGGCCCATTATCCTCTCCGCTATGTTAGCCAGTATCTCTACCTCTTTAGCTGAGATATTAGGAGGTGCGATTGCTCTACAGATGTTATTCGGTCTCCCCATCAAAGCAGGTGCTGTAATTGTCACAGCAGTCTGTGTAGGTATGTTGTTCAGCAACACTTATAATAAAATTGAGCGTTGGATCATAACCTTCGTTTCCATTATTGGCCTCTCTTTCCTCTATGAATTATTCTTAGTAGATGTTGATTGGGGACAAGCTGTCACCGGCTGGATCAAGCCCTCTTTTCCTGACAATTCGCTATTAATCATTATGAGCGTATTAGGTGCTGTAGTCATGCCTCATAATCTGTTTCTCCATTCAGAGGTGATTCAAAGCCGAGAGTGGAACTTAAAGGAACCAGCTATCATCAAGAAGCAATTGAAATATGAATTTTATGATACGCTTCTCTCTATGGGAATCGGCTGGGCAATCAATTCTGCTATGATTATTTTAGCCGCAGCAACTTTTTTCCAAGCGGGACACCCCGTGGAAGAGCTGGATCAAGCTCAACAACTGTTGGTACCATTGGTTGGCAATAATGCCGGTATCATCTTTGCGGCTGCTTTATTGTTGGCGGGCATTTCTTCAACCATCACTTCTGGCATTGCCGGAGCCTCAATTTTCGCTGGATTCTTTGGGGAAGCCTATAATCAAGGCGACCTTCATTCCAAGACGGGAATGCTGCTCTCCTTCTTGCCCGCATTAGCGCTTATCTTCTTGATAAGTGATCCTTTTGAAGGATTAATCATTTCACAGATGCTATTAAGCGTACAACTACCAATCACCATTTTCACCCAGGTCTATCTGACATCCAATAAACGTGTCATGGGCACTTACGTCAATAGCCGATCTACCACCTTGTTGCTTGTTAGCTTGGCCTCTTTAGTGACCATCCTAAATATAGCGCTTCTCATCAGTCTCGTTTGAAAAGAATTTTCTACCTTTGCGTCAAATTGCGACATAAAGATTGACTAAAAACTATACATACATAAATATTATATGACAAGCGAAATCAATATCAACGAGGAAGAAGGCAAAAAAAGCTTGAACTTTATCGAAGCTGCTGTAGAGAAGGATTTAGCCGCCGGCAAGAATGGAGGACGTATACAAACCCGTTTCCCGCCCGAGCCGAATGGTTACCTGCACATCGGTCATGCCAAAGCCATTTGTCTTGATTTCGGTATCGCAGAGCGACACGGAGGTGTCTGCAACTTGCGTTTTGACGATACCAATCCGACGAAAGAGGATGAGGAATATGTAGAGGCTATTAAGGAGGACATCCAATGGTTGGGTTATCACTGGGGTAACGTCTATTACGCTTCTGATTACTTCCAGCGACTTTGGGATTTCGCTATCCGTTTGATCCAAGAGGGAAAAGCCTATATTGATGAACAAACTTCCGAGCAAATCGCCCAGCAGAAAGGTACCCCCACGCAACCAGGCGTGGAAAGTCCCTACCGTAACCGTCCGATTGAGGAGAGTTTAGAGCTCTTCAAGAAGATGAACACTGGTGAGATTGAGGAGGGTGCCATGGTCTTACGAGCAAAGATAGACATGGCCAATCCGAATATGCACTTCCGCGACCCAATCATCTATCGTGTGGTGAAACACCCTCACCACCGTACTGGCACTACGTGGAAAGCCTACCCAATGTATGACTTTGCTCATGGACAGAGCGATTTCTTTGAAGGAGTGACTCACTCATTGTGTACTTTAGAATTTGTGGTACACCGCCCTCTCTATGATCTCTTCGTTGATTGGCTGAAAGAGGGTAAAGATTTGGATGATAACCGTCCACGGCAGACTGAGTTTAATAAACTCAACTTAAGCTATACCTTGATGAGTAAACGCAACCTACTAACCTTGGTAAAGGAGGGATTGGTAAATGGCTGGGATGATCCCCGTATGCCGACTATTTGTGGCTTCCGTCGTCGCGGCTACTCTCCAGAGTCAATTCGTAAGTTCATCGACAAGATTGGTTACACCACTTACGATGCATTGAATGAGATCTCTTTGTTAGAGAGTGCCGTCAGAGAGGATCTGAACGCCCGAGCTATCCGTGTATCGGCCGTAATCAATCCGGTCAAGCTGATCATCACCAACTATCCGGAAGGACAGGTGGAGGAATTAGAGGCCATCAACAACCCGGAGGATCCGACAGCGGGTACCCACCAGATCGAGTTCAGCCGTGAATTGTGGATCGAGCGAGAGGACTTCATGGAGAATGCACCGAAGAAATATTTCCGCATGACACCGGGCCAAGAGGTTCGTCTGAAGAATGCTTACATCGTGAAATGTACTGGCTGCAAGAAGAATGAGCAAGGTGAGGTAGAAGAGGTTTATTGCGAATACGATGCCAACACTCGCAGCGGTATGCCCGATGCTAACCGTAAAGTGAAGGGCACATTGCACTGGGTTAGCCAAGCACATTGCCTACAAGCGGAAGTGCGTTTATACGATCGTCTATGGAAAGTAGAGAATCCGCGTGATGAGTTGGCTGCTATCCGGGAGGCTAAGCAATGTGAGGCTTTGGAGGCGATGAAAGAGATCATCAATCCTGATTCACTGGAGATCAGAACAAACTGTTACATCGAAAAGTTTGTAGCTACGCTACCTAAACTATCCTATTTGCAGTTCCAGCGCATTGGTTATTTCAACATTGACACTGATTCTACTCCCGACCATTTAGTATTCAACCGCACTGTCGGGCTAAAGGATACTTGGAGCAAGATCAATAAATAAAAACGTTCACGTAAGGAACATGTTGAGCGGCGAAGAACTTTATAAGCGCTACAAGAAAGGTGGTAGTACAGACATATCCCCCCAGTTTTCCTCAGAGGAGTGGGTATGTCTGTATACTTATTTAAGTCAGCAAAACAATGAGGATGCTTTCCATGTATTAGAACATGCCATTCAAGATCACCCTCATTGCTCTCCTTTATTGATCCAAAAGGTTAAGCTCGACCTATTTGATGGTTTCTTCGACGAGGCATTCGCCCTTTTATCGGAAGAGTTATCTAATGCTCCAGAGCGTGATATCAAGCCACTCTGGATTGATTTCTATTTCAGCACAGGAGAGGATGATTATGCCAAACAATTATTAGACAATCTGTTCGCAGAGCAACCAGATTATATAGAAACCGCATTAGAATATATCATTCCTGTCTTACGAGATGCAGAGGAGACAGTTCGTATAGAATATGCAGGTTATATGAGACGAGCCGCAGAAATATTTCCTCGAAACCACATTCTCCTGGAAGAATGGCGAGACGAATTAAAAGAAGAATCGCGTATGGAAGAGGCTGTGAAAGTGTGTAACCAATTAATCGACCTGGAACCCTACTCATTTGATTATTGGGACGATTTAGCACGCATCTACACCGTACTACGCCGCTATGAACAAGCCATTGAAGCTTTTGATTTAGCCCTCACCATTAACTGTAGTGAGTGCAAAGAAGTAACACAAGCTAAAATTCTCAAAGGCTATTGCCTTTATATGAATGGTAGCTACGAGAAAGCGGTTGAATTATACAAAGAATTTCAAGGTGACGCCTGCAATGAGATAACAGTCAATGCATTTGTGTCACACTGCCATGTTCACATGAAGAACTATGAAGAGGCTTATACAATGTTGCTTGAACTAATAAAGCATGATGAATTGGACTCTTATACCTTCTCTGTACATGATTTTGTGATCTGCTGTGTTGAATTAAATAAGCATGAAGAAGCATATCGGACCTTGAAAGAGGCAGTCAACAAACATCCACTTGACGCAAGATTATTGCTGATGTTCTCATTACTGGGCATTTGGAACGAAAATAAGATAGATGAAATCAAACAAATATTAGACAGATCAATGGCATTATTAAACCCCACTGTCAATGATCCATCAATTATTGCCAAATGCTATAAGCTGTTAGAGATTGGAAAATCCTACTTAGAAGAGGGTGATAAGGTGAATGCATTGGTTTATTTTGATTTAATCCTTAGGATTCACCCAGAGATGGAGGAATTAAAGGAACCTTTAGAAAGAATCTTTGAGGATGAAGAGAATCCCAAATTGGCTCAAGCTAATCACATGCTGAGTTTAATCACTCTTGGAGAAGCTACCGAGGAGGAATTGGCAGAGTATTTATGTAAAGAGGATTATCAAGACACCATTGACGAAGATATTTCCGCAAAGCAGAACTTGATCCAGCAATTTTTTGCAAACGACAAGAGCAACAATTAATCCAAATAGAATGACTGCAAAAAGAGGAATCAAAGCATACAGTTTTTTAGTATTGAAAGGCATGGGTATGGGAGCGGCAGATGTCGTCCCTGGTGTGTCAGGGGGTACGATCGCATTCATCGTGGGGATCTACGAGGAATTGATCAACTCCATCAAGAGCATCAACGCTGAGAACTTGCGATTACTATTCAGCGGCCAGTTCCGCTCCTTTTGGAAAGGAATCAATGCCAACTTTCTATTATCCATTGTATTAGGAATTGGTATCAGCATCTTCTCGTTGGCTAAGATCATCACCTACCTATTAGTGAGTCAGCCCATTTTAGTGTGGGCCTTCTTTTTCGGATTGGTATTGGCCTCCACCTGGTTTGTTTCCAAGGAGATCAAGCAATGGCAGGTAAAAACAGTGATTAGCTTTGTGGTCGGTGCGCTCTTGGCTTTCTATATCACAGTGGCGACACCTGCTGAGACCCCGACTCATCCCCTATTCATTTTCCTATGTGGGGCAATCGCCATCTGTGCCATGATCCTTCCTGGTATTTCTGGAAGTTTCATCTTGGTGCTCTTAGGCAAGTATTTCTACATCATGGAGGCAGTGAAGACCTTTCGGGTGACCGTCATGCTCACGTTTTTAGCCGGTGCATTTATTGGCATCACCACATTCTCACGTGTACTTTCTTTCGCCCTGCGTCGTTTCCACGATGCTACCATTGCCCTGTTGTCAGGCTTTATGTTAGGTTCGCTGAACAAGGTCTGGCCCTGGAAAGAAACTATAGAGACCTACACGGACAGTCATGGTGTCGTTAAGCCATTGGTGGAGCAGAATATCGCCCCCAATACCCAAGTGATCGAAGCTGTCGGTCTGATGATCTTAGGCTTTGTCTTGGTCTATGCCTTGGAGAAACTCTCCACACGCAAGGCATCGTGAAGAGGCTAATTGGTCTATTATTCAAAATAGACTACAGGTTTTGCTTTTGAGTTGAAGCGTAAGCTCAGTGGAGGCAAGACATGTCATTTTTACGCATTATTAGCCGAGATTAGGGTCTTTAAACAGAATGATCGGTGATTCTACGCCAAAATGCAGCCTGTTTTAAATGCCTCGTTTGGAAAAATGAGTATCTTTGGGGCCGTAGAAGAGGTGTATCTTCGATGAATAAAAAAACTATATAGTATGTCAAATTTTAAAGGCGCTGTGGTTGTCAACACAGAACGATGCAAAGGGTGCAACCTGTGTGTAGTGGCATGTCCCGCTAATGTGTTGGAACTACATCCGCGAGAAGTCAACAACAAAGGTTATCATTATGTCTATATGAAACAGCCAGAGGCTTGCGTGGGATGCGCAAGTTGCGGACAGGTTTGCCCGGATGGCTGCTTAACGGTTTACAGAGCTAAATTATAAAAGTCGTATTGAGTATGACAACAGATATCACATTGATGAAAGGGAACGAAGCGATCGCCCATGCCGCCATACGGTATGGCGTGGATGGTTACTTCGGCTATCCCATTACGCCACAATCGGAGATATTGGAGACCTTAATGGCGCAAATGCCTTGGCAGACCACCGGTATGGTTGTCTTGCAAGCAGAAAGTGAATTAGCCGCGATCAATATGGTCTATGGGGGTGCAGCGACTGGCAAAAAGGTCATGACCTCCTCCTCCAGTCCGGGAGTCAGCCTGAAGCAAGAGGGCATCTCCTATTTAGCGGGTGCGGAATTGCCCTGCTTGATCATCAACGTCATGCGAGGGGGCCCTGGTTTGGGTACGATCCAACCGAGTCAAGCCGACTATTTCCAGACCGTCAAAGGAGGTGGACATGGCGACTACCGATTGATCGCCTTGGCTCCCGCCTCTGTGCAAGAGATGGCTGATTTCGTCGGATTAGGCTTTGACCTCGCTTTTAAATATCAGAATCCAGCGATTATCTTAGCTGATGGCATCATCGGCCAAATGATGGAGAAGGTCACGTTGCCTCCTTTCCACCCCCGTCGCAGTGAGGAGGAGATCATTGCGCAATGCCCGTGGGCAGCTCGTGGCAGACGGACGAACCGTCAGCCGAATGTGGTCACCTCCTTGGAGCTGGATCCTGCGAAGATGGAGGAGAACAACCTCCGTTTCCAAGCAAAATACCAAACGATCGAGGAAAAAGAGGTGCGCTACGAGGAGTTCCTCTGTGCGGATGCGGAATATCTGCTGATCGCCTTTGGCTCTTCGGCCCGTATCTGTCAGAAGGCGGTCGAGAACGCACGAGCGGAGGGCATCAAGGTGGGCCTGTTGCGACCCATCACGCTCTGGCCGTTCCCCTCTAAGATCCTAACTTCGTATGCCTATCAAGTCAAAGGAATGCTCTCCGTGGAGCTGAACGCAGGCCAGATGGTGGAGGATGTCCGCTTGGCGGTCAACGGAAAGGTCAAAGTGGAGCATTTCGGCCGCTTAGGCGGTATTGTGTTTACCCCGGATGAGGTCTTGGCGGCCTTGAAGGATAAATTGATTCACGCATGAAAAGAAACAGCAAAACAGACGAGATTCTCACACTCTGCTTCATGCTGCTGGCTATCGCAGCTGTCGTATGCTATTTCGCGGTGAGCGACAAGAGTGTGTTTATGTATTGTGGAGGAGCGGCCATCCTGTTGCGATTGGTTCAATACGTCCTCCGCTTTATCAATTGAAAAGGAATATGGAACTCAACGAGATCATAAAACCGGAAAACTTGGTCTATGCGAAGCCCAAGTTGATGAACGACAACCCTATGCACTACTGTCCCGGTTGCAGCCACGGGGTTATCCATAAACTGATTGCCGAGGTGATTGCCGACCTGGGTCTGGAAGAGAAGACCATCGGTATCTCACCCGTTGGCTGTGCGGTGTTTGCCTACAACTACTTGGATATCGACTGGGTGGAGGCTGCCCATGGACGTGCACCGGCCATCGCCTCTGCCATCAAGCGGTTGAACCCGGATAAGATGGTCTTCACCTATCAGGGGGATGGCGACTTGGCCGCGATCGGTACGGCCGAGACGATCCATGCGGCTAATCGTGGGGAGAACATTGTGATTATCTTCGTGAACAATGCCATCTATGGCATGACCGGTGGCCAAATGGCCCCGACGACCTTGGAGGGAATGCCCACCGCTACCTGTCCCTACGGACGTAACATCGCCTTGAACGGCTATCCGTTGAAGATCAGCGATCTCTTAGCGCAATTGGAGGGCACCTGCTTGGTGACTCGTCAGAGCGTGCAGACACCAGCGGCCGTACGCAAGGCCAAACGCACGTTGACGAAGGCGTTCCAGAATGCCATGGCGGGCAAAGGCACCTCAGTCGTGGAGTTTGTCTCCACCTGCTCTTCGGGCTGGAAAATGACACCCGAGAAGGCCAACAAATGGATGGAAGAGAACATGTTCCCCTTCTACCCGTTGGGCGACTTAAAAAACAATGAATAAGCAAAGGCAAGCAAACAATGAAAAAGGAAATTATCATAGCCGGATTCGGTGGCCAAGGGGTCTTGTCGATGGGCAAGATCCTGGCCTACGCAGGCCTGTTGGAGGGGAAAGAGGTTAGCTGGATGCCCTCCTACGGACCGGAGCAACGAGGGGGAACGGCCAATGTGACCGTGATCTTGAGCGACGAGCGCATCAGCTCGCCGGTCCTCAACCAATATGACATCGCAATTATCCTGAACCAGCCCTCCATGGATAAATTTGAAGACAAGATCAAACCAGGGGGTATCTTGATTTACGACGGCTACGGCATCCATACGCTGACCGATCGCACCGACATCACGATCTATCGGGTGGATGCGATGGATACCGCTACGGAGATGCGTAACGAGAAGGCCTTCAATATGTTGATCTTGGGTGGACTGCTGCAAGTGCAGCCCTTGGTGAAGATCGAGAATGTGCTGTTAGGGTTGAAGAAATCACTGCCCGAACGGCATCACCACCTGCTGCCCATGAACGAGGCTGCGATCCACAAAGGCATGGAGATCATCCAACAAGTCTGAACTCCCAGAAAATGCGCTCCATGAAGTATCTCTATCTCATACTCTTATTGTGGGTCGGCGTGGGCTCCATCGGGGCGCAGGGAAGAAGCTCTCGTACCTCTTCCAGCCGAGGTCGTTTCTCGCTCTCCAACCTGTCGGCCACGAACCGAGAGATTCCCGACAGCCTCTTACAGACTGATAGCGCCGCCCTGAAGGCCAAACGGATCACCGCCTACGCCCTCACCCCGCTCCTGGGGGAGCGCTATGTGGCTCCGATGGACACCAACAAGCTCAACTATGCGATCAGCACCCTGCCAGAGTCCTACACCTTGGCTGCGGGTTATTTGGCTAACGTGGGCTCACCTTTCCAGACAAAGATTTTCAGTGAGCGCAAAGAGGCACGTGATTTCATCTTCGCGGATGCCTACGATCCCTATATCACTACCCCCACCAACGCCCTGTTCTACGACACGAAAGTGCCTTATACCCAAGTGGCCTACACCACTGGGGGAGCGAGCCAGAGCAAGATGGATCGACTGAAAGGGGTGATGACACTCAACTTCGGCAAGCGCATCAATGTCGGTGGGGAGCTGGACTATATTTATAGTCGAGGCTACTACAACTCGAATGGCAATAAGCTGTTGAGCTATCGCCTGTTCGGAAGTTACCAGACCGACCGCTACGAGATGCACGCCTACCTCAGCAATTTCAACTTCGTCAACTACGAGAATGGTGGATTGACGAACGACCGCTATATCACCGACATCGAGAACCTCCCGGAGAGCCAGCGGAAGATCGACAGCAAGTCATTCCCCGTGCGCTTCACCGACACCTGGAACCGTGACCGTGGGAAGACGTATTTCCTCACCCACCGCTACAACTTGGGATTCACCAAGGAGCTGGATGAGACGGATGAGGAGGGCTATGCCAAGGAGATCTTCGTGCCCGTCTCCAGCATCATTCATACGATCGACTACACCGACAATCGCCGACGTTTCATCTCGAACGATGCCTACATCGACACCTGCTATGCACGGGTCTATGGCCTCGACCAATCGCTCAACGACCAAATGTCCACTTGGAACCTCAAGAACACCGTGGCTTTGGCGATGCGGGAGGGCTTCCAAGATTGGGCGAAGTTTGGCTTGACCGCTTTCGCTACCTTCGAGAAGCGCCGTTTCCGTTTGGCGGCTCCCGTGCCCGGTGTGGATTATGGGGATTATCCCCCGCTCAACAACTACCCCTCCTCGTTGGATTTCAACAACTCCACTGTCTATGACGAGTTCACCACCTACATCGGTGGAGAGCTTTCCAAACGGCAAGGTAGCCTGCTGACCTACAACGTCCGAGGTGAGGTAGCCATTGCGGGAAGCGATGCGGGAGAGATCCGGGTCGAGGGCAACCTGCAGACCAAGTTCAAACTGTTCCGCAAGGATGCGACCATCCAAACGGAGGCCTACATCAAGAACCTCACCCCGGCCTTCTTCCAGCGCCACTTTCACGGCCGTTATTTCTGGTGGGACCAATCGCTGAGCAAGACGCAACGGATCTATGCGGGTGCGAAGATCAATCTGGAATCAACCCGCACGCAGCTCTCTGGAGGGGTCGAGAGCATCCAAAACTATGTCTTTTTCGGCAAGGATGGACGGCCTCAACAAAGCAGCAAGAACATCCAGGTGATCACCCTTCGACTCAAGCAGGACATCCGTTACCGGGCGTTCGGCTGGGAGAACGAGGCGGCCTACCAGCTCTCCAGCGAGAAGGCGGAGCTGCCCCTGCCAACCGTCAGCCTCTTCTCCAACATCTATCTGGCTTTCAAGGCCGCAAAGGTATTGACGATTCAGATCGGAGGCAACCTCTATTATCATACGGATTATTACGCCCCCTATTACGAGCCCGCCACGCAGCAATTCCAGCTGCAAGACGAGGTGAAGGTGGGCAATTACCCGTTGATCAACGCCTATGCCAACTTCCACTTGAAGCAGGCTCGCTTCTTCATCATGGCCTACAACTTAGGGTCGAAGTTCGTGAAACCCAACTACTTCTCGTTGGCGCACTATCCGTTGGATCCGATGACACTGCGCATGGGTATCTCCGTCACGTTTAACAACTAAGCCCTCCCATGCCCGATGAAAAAGCGTCATGTCATCCTGCTCTGCTACGTCATCCTGCTCCTGGCAGTGTTAGCCACCATGGTGCGGCTCTTCACCCGCTCGCATACCCCGTCATTCACCTCACGAGACTATCCGGAGATCGCCGAGGAGGGCATCCTACGGGTGATCACCGAGTATGACCAGTTAGGCTATTACGTCTCTGGCGACACGATCCAAGGCTTTCAGTATGAGCTCAGCCAAGTCATCTCCCGCCTTTCTGGATTTGAGGTGCAGATCCAATTGGAGATGAGCCTCACTAAGAGCTACGAGGCACTGGCCACGGGACAATGCGACCTGATCGCACGCAACCTCCCAATCACAACCCAGCTCAGAGACACCTTCCTCTTCACCGATCCCATCGTGCTCAACAAGCAAGTCTTGGTGCAACGCAAACGCCCCGAGGGCGACTCGCTGCTGATTCGCAACCAGCTGGACCTGGCCCGCAAGACCCTCTATGTCCCCCAAGACTCTCCTGCCCTCTTCCGCATTCACAACTTGGCGCAAGAGATTGGCGATACCATCTTCGTCGTTGAGGAGCAACGTTACTCCTCCGAGCAGCTAATGATCATGGTAGAGGCAGGCGAAGTTGACTATGCTGTCTGCGACCAACAGATTGCCAAAGCACTGCAAAAGCGCCTCCCAAATGTGGATATAGAGACAGACATCAGTTTCACACAGTTACAATCATGGGCCGTTCGAAAAAGTTCCCCAATCCTGCTCGACAGCCTAAATAGCTGGTTCCAGCAGCTTAAGCAATCCGGCTTTTACGAAACTATCTATCATAGGTATTATAAATAGCTAACGTCTGCACACAACAAGCTGGATCCCCGTTGCCTCCCCTTTACAAAGATTACCAATGACCGAGCTTCAAGATTACTAATGACCGAGCTTCAAGAATAGTAATGTCTAACCCTGATCACTTGCAAACGTAACGCATGCTTCCGATGGCATCACATCCTTTCCAAGTGATCCAAACAAGATCAACTTACGAATTTCAACAGAACAATCCACTTTTCATTTCAAATAATCAATACAAAAGAATAAAAGAAGACAATATGTAAGTTTCAAGAACCCACTACTTACTTTTCTCCAAAATTACAACCAAACAAGCAATGACATAATGATATAAATTTCTACATTTGCTGACCAATATGATAAAACAAATAGTTTTACACAAACAGAAGGTCAACAAATGAGGACAAAAGAAAATCATTTTAACAGCAAACAAGGATTGTACGATCCGGCCAACGAGCACGATGCTTGTGGCGTAGGTATGATCGTCAACATCCACGGCGAGAAGTCGCACGACATTGTTGAGTCTGCCTTGAGAGTGTTAGAGAACATGCGTCACCGCGGCGCAGAGGGTGCCGATAATAAGACAGGTGATGGCGCAGGAATCATGGTACAGATTCCCCATGAGTTTATCCTGTTGCAAGGTATTCCCGTCCCTGAGAAGGGTAAGTACGGAACCGGTCTGATTTTTCTTCCCAAGGCGGAAGCTGCGCAATCGAGCATCCTCACCATCATGCTGGAGGAGATCGAGAAAGAGGGCTTGACCTTGATGCACCTGCGAAAGGTGCCTGTCAATTCAGCTATCCTGGGCAAGGACGCATTGGCTACGGAGCCAGACATCAAACAGATCTTCATCACGGGATGCAACGACCAGCAAGAGCTGGAATTGAAACTCTACTTGATTCGCAAGCGCATCGAGAAGAAGGTGACTGAGAGCGAGATCGACGGCAAGTCCGATTTCTATGTAGCTTCGCTCTCCACCCGCAACATTATATATAAAGGTATGTTGGAGTCTATGCAGCTCCGCCACTATTTCCCCGACTTGACACAGCCCTACTTCACGAGCGGTTTGGCTTTGGTACACTCTCGTTTCAGTACCAACACTTTCCCGACCTGGAGTTTGGCACAGCCTTTCCGTCTGTTGGCGCATAACGGCGAGATCAATACAATCCGAGGCAACCGTGGCTGGATGGAGGCCCGCGAGAGTGTGCTCGCCTCTCCCCGCATCCCCAACATGAACGAAATTCGCCCGATCATACAGCCGGGCATGAGCGATAGTGCCTCTTTGGACAATGTGCTGGAGTTTTTCGTGGCTTCAGGCATGAGCCTGCCACACGCCATGGCCATGCTGGTACCGGAGAGCTTCAACGAGAAGAACCCGATCTCTGAGGATCTGAAGGCCTTCTATGAGTATCACTCCATCTTGATGGAGCCGTGGGACGGTCCCGCAGCTTTGCTTTTCAGCGATGGCCGTTATGCCGGTGGTATGCTGGATAGAAATGGTTTACGTCCGGCCCGCTACCTCATCACGAAGCATGACACGATGGTGGTCGCTTCCGAGGTGGGCGTGATGGATTTTGAACCCAACGAGATCAAGGAGAAGGGTCGTCTGCAACCGGGTAAGATCCTCTTGATCGACACGGAGCAGGGTAAGATCTACTACGATGGCGAACTGAAAGAGCAGTTGGCCAGCGCCCAACCCTACCGCAGCTGGTTGGAGAAAAACCGTGTGGAGCTAAACGAGCTGAAATCGGGCCGTAAGGTACCCCACAAGGTGGAGCAATTTGATAAACTGTTGCGCACCTTTGGCTACAGCCGTGAGGATGTGGATCGCATCCTGATCCCGATGAGTACCACTGCCGCAGAGCCCATCGGCTCTATGGGTAACGATACGCCATTAGCTGTACTCTCACGTCGTCCGCAGGTACTCTACAACTATTTCCGTCAACAATTCGCCCAAGTGACCAACCCGCCGATCGACCCGATCCGTGAGGAGTTGGTGATGAGCTTGACCGAGTATATCGGGGCCGTAGGCAATAAGATCTTACTGCCTAATGAGGGACATTGTAAAATGGTACGCCTCAACCACCCGATCCTGACCAACACGCAGTTGGATATTCTGTGCAACATCCGCTACAAGGGCTTCAAGAGCGTGAAGCTGCCGACCCTGTTTGAGATAGAGAAGGGACACGTCGGATTGAAGAGCGCCCTCGAAGAATTGTGTCGCAAAGCGGAGCAATCGGTAGATGAGGGTGTCAACTACATCATCTTGAGCGATCGCAACGTGGATGAGAAGAAGGCGGTCATCCCTTCACTCTTGGCCGTCAGTGCCGTACACCATCATTTGATCTCCGTGCAGAAACGTGTACAGACCGCTTTGGTGGTGGAGACCGGTGAGCTGCGTGAGGTGATGCACGCCGCCCTGCTGCTGGGCTTTGGTGCCAGCGCCGTCTGCCCCTACATGGCCTTCGCGATCCTCGACGACTTGGTAAGCAAGCAGGAGATCCAGCTCGACTACGACACCGCCGAGAAGAACTATGTCAAGGCGATCTGCAAGGGCTTGAAGAAGGTATTGAGCAAGATGGGTATCAGCACGATCCGTAGCTACCGTGGAGCTAAGCTGTTCGAGGCGATCGGCCTGAGCCGTGATTTGGTGGACAGCTACTTCGGGGGCATCACCAGCAACATCGGTGGAATCCGTTTGGAGGAGATTGCCGCAGACGCCATTGCCCTGCACCATGACGGCTTTGCGGAGCCAGTCGATGAGCTGTTGCCCCACAAGGGTATCTACTCGTTCCGCAAGGATGGCGAGAAACATGCTTGGAACCCGGAAACCATCTCGATGTTGCAATTAGCGACTCGTCTGGGCAGCTACAAGAAATTCAAGGAGTACTCGCACGCCATCGACGAGAAAGCGGAGCCGATCTTCTTGCGTGACTTCCTCACCTTCAAACCAGGCAAGTCTATCCCCTTGGAAGAGGTGGAGCCGGAAGAGGCCATCATGCGTCGCTTCGTGACTGGAGCGATGAGTTTCGGCTCTATCAGCAAAGAGGCACACGAGACCATGGCCATGGCCATGAACAAGATACATGGACGCAGTAACACCGGTGAGGGTGGCGAGGATTCTGCCCGTTTCTCTCCCCGGGAGGATGGGCTGTCGCTCCGTTCCGCCATCAAGCAGGTGGCTTCAGGCCGCTTCGGTGTCACTACCGAATATTTGGTCAATGCGGATGAGATCCAGATCAAGATTGCTCAAGGCGCTAAACCGGGTGAGGGTGGTCAGCTTCCGGGTTACAAGGTGAACGAGATCATTGCCAAGACCCGTCACTCTATCCCGGGTATCTCCTTGATCTCTCCTCCCCCTCACCACGATATTTACTCCATTGAGGATTTGGCTCAGCTGATCTTCGACTTGAAGAACGTGAATCCAGCAGCCGAGATCAGCGTGAAGTTGGTATCCGAGAGTGGTGTCGGTACGATCGCAGCCGGTGTGGCTAAGGCCAAGGCCGATCGCATCGTGATCTCTGGTGCCGAGGGTGGTACAGGAGCCTCTCCGATCAGCTCCATCCGTTATGCGGGTTGTCCGCCCGAGTTAGGTCTTTCCGAGACCCAGCAGACCTTGGTGTTGAACGGGCTGCGTGGACAGGTTCGTCTGCAAACCGATGGTCAGTTGAAAACCGGACGAGACATTGTCTTGATGGCCATGTTGGGTGCCGAGGAGTTTGGTTTCGCTACGTCAGCATTGATCGTCTTAGGTTGCGTGATGATGCGTAAATGCCACATGAACACCTGTCCCGTCGGTGTAGCGACACAGAACGAGGAGCTGCGCAAGCGTTTCCGTGGACGGCATGAGTATTTGGTGAACTTCTTCACCTTCTTGGCTCGTGAGGTACGTGAGTACTTGGCTGAACTGGGCTTCCACATGATGGATGAGTTGATTGGTCGCAGCGATCTGTTGATCCGCAAGCCGTCTGACCAGATCCAGAAGCATGATCTGTTGGATTTCAGCCGACTGACCTACTTCCCTGCACAGGCGAAGACCCATGCGATCCATCAAGAGTGCAAACAGATCCACGCAATTGACACCGTGAAAGATATCGATATTATCCGTCATGCCAAAGTCGCTATCGAACAGCAACAGGAGGTATCGTTGGATTATGCCATCGCCAATACCGATCGTTCAGTAGGTGCGATGCTTTCCGGTGAAATCGCCAAACGCTATGGCAATGCCGGACTGCCCGACAATACGCTTCACATCAAGTTCAAGGGCTCAGCCGGACAAAGTTTCGGTGCCTTCTTGGCTCACGGTGTACACTTCCGCTTGGAAGGCGAGGCCAACGACTATTTAGGCAAGGGATTGAGTGGCGGACGCATCAGCTTGATGCCGCCAGTACGCTCTACCTTCATCGCCGAGGAGAATACGATTGCCGGAAACACCCTGCTTTACGGAGCGACCAGCGGAGAGGTCTATATCAATGGCCGTGTAGGCGAACGCTTCTGTGTGCGTAACTCAGGTGCGATCGCTGTCGTAGAGGGTGTGGGCGATCACTGCTGTGAGTACATGACTGGTGGCCGGGTCGTTGTCTTGGGTGAGACCGGACGAAACTTTGCAGCCGGTATGAGTGGTGGCGTGGCCTACGTTTGGAACAAGAACGACGATTTCGACTATTACTGCAACATGGAGATGGTAGAGCTCTCGTTGCTCGAAGACAGCACCTCTCGCAAGGAGCTGCATGAGTTGATCCGTAAGCACTACCATTACACCGGTAGCCACCTGGCCGGCATGATGCTCGATAACTGGAACAAGTATGTGGATGAGTTCATCCAAGTAGTTCCCATCGAGTACAAGAAGGTACTCCAGGAGGAGCAGATGCGTAAACTGCAAGAGAAAATTGCCGAGATGCAAAGAGATTACTAACAACACAAAACGGAGAAAAACATCATGGGAAATCCTAAAGCATTCCTCACCATACATAGACAAGAGGCGGGATACCGCCCCATTCACGAGCGCATCGACGATTTCAGCGAGGTGGAGCAGACCTTGAACAGTAGCGATCGTCGGACGCAAGCCTCACGCTGCATGGATTGCGGCGTACCCTTCTGCCACTGGGCCTGCCCGTTAGGCAACAAGCAACCGGAGTGGCAAGACATGTTATACAAAGGGCACTACAAAGATGCCTATCATGTCTTGGCGCAGACCGACGACTTTCCAGAGTTTACCGGACGCGTTTGCCCGGCACTCTGCGAGAAGAGTTGCGTGCTGAAGTTGAGCTGCGATGAGCCGGTCACCATCCGCGAAAACGAGGCCGCTATCGTGGAGGCTGCCTTCCGCGAGGGCTATATCCAGCCGATCCAACCGGTGCGCAATGGCAAACGGGTAGCCGTGATCGGTAGTGGTCCCGCCGGACTGACCGCCGCCAACCGCCTGAACCATTTAGGCTACGAGGTGACGGTGTATGAGAAGGATGAACTGCCGGGCGGTTTGCTCCGCTTTGGCATCCCCAACTTCAAGTTAGGCAAGAACATCATCGACCGCCGCATCCGCATCTTGGAGACGGAAGGCATCCAGTTCAAGCTGAACTGCCGGGTAGGCAAAGACATCCCCGCCGCCGAGTTGGTGAAGAACTATGATGCGGTCTGTGTCGCAATCGGCACGGAGATCGCTCGCGATCTGCCCATCGAAGGACGTAACCTAAAGGGCGTGCATTTCGCCTTAGAATTGTTGGGCCAGCAGAACCGCACGATCGAGGGCATCGAGATTCCGGCTAAGGAGCGAATCAGCTGCAAGGGCAAGAAGGTGTTGGTGATCGGAGGTGGTGACACCGGTAGCGATTGTGTAGGTACGGCCAACCGACAGGGTGCCGTCAGCGTGACACAGATCGAGATCATGCCGAAGCCTCCCGTAGGCCATAACCCCGCTACCCCTTGGCCGATGTATCCGATGGTGCTGAAGACCAGTAGCAGCCACGAGGAGGGTTGCATCCGTCGTTGGAACTTGGCCTCCAACCGTTTCATCGGCGAGAAGAACACGCTGAAGGGCGTGGAGGTGGAAGAGGTGGCTTGGCTGCCCGATCCCAACGGTGGTCGCCCACAGATGCAGCTGACGGGCAAGAAGGAGGTGATTGAGGCCGACTTGGTCTTCTTGGCGATGGGCTTCGTGCATCCCGCACAAGAGGGCTTGATCCAAGAGTTGCAATTGGCGATCGACGGACGCAAGAACATCGCCGTGGATGGAGCCCAAAGCACCAGTGCCAAAGGCATCTTCGCTTGTGGTGATGCGACGACCGGAGCCAGCCTCGTTGTCAAGGCGATGGCCTCGGGCCGCAAGACAGCCTATGAGATAGACAAATACCTGAAAAAGAACTCATAATTCAAAACTCAAAATTCAAAATTCTTTATGTGTGGCATAACAGCTATATTTAATATACAAGGTGATGTACATCACCTGCGAAAACAGGCGCTGGAAATGAGCAAACGGATCCGCCATCGCGGACCGGATTGGAGCGGACTCTACGAAGGAAAAAGCGCGATCTTAGCGCACGAGCGCCTCTCGATTGTCGATCCCGCTTCCGGTGGCCAACCGCTGATCAGTCCGGACGGCAAACAGATTCTCTGCGTCAACGGCGAGATCTACAACCATCAACAGATCCGTGAGCAGCTGAAGGGTGAATATGAATTCCAGACCGGCTCCGATTGCGAGGTGATCTTGGCGCTCTACAAGAAAAAGGGCATCCATTTCATCGAGGACTTGAGCGGTATCTTCGCCTTCGCCCTCTACGACGAGGAGAAGGATGTCTTCCTGATCGCCCGTGACCCGATCGGCGTGATACCTTTATATATAGGTCATGATGCCGAGGGACACTTGATGGTCTCTTCCGAGCTGAAGGGCTTGGAGGGTTTTGCGACGGAGTATGAGCCCTTCCTCCCGGGACACTACTATTACAGCGAGGAGAAAAAGATGACCCGCTGGTACACCCGCGACTGGATGGAGTATGACAACGTGAAAGACAACCCCGCCAGCGCACAGGATGTGCACGATGCGTTGGAGGCCGCCGTTAAGCGGCAGTTGATGAGTGACGTGCCCTATGGCGTGCTGCTCTCCGGTGGACTCGACTCCTCCGTGACCTCTGCCATCGCCAAGAAATACTCCGCAAAACGTATCGAGAGTGGCGACAAGGTAGATGCTTGGTGGCCGCAGTTACACTCCTTCGCAGTCGGCTTGAAGGGGGCACCCGACTTGGTGGCCGCCCGCAAAGTGGCTGAGGCGATCGGTACGGTACATCACGAGATCAACTACACCATCCAAGAGGGATTGGATGCCCTGCGGGATGTGATCTACTACATCGAGACCTACGACGTGACCACGGTGCGTGCCTCTACGCCGATGTATCTCCTGGCCCGTGTGATCCGCAGCATGGGTATCAAGATGGTGCTCAGTGGCGAGGGAGCCGACGAGGTGTTTGGCGGCTACCTTTACTTCCACAAGGCGCCCAATGCGCAAGCCTTCCACGAGGAGACCTTGCGCAAGCTGAGCAAGCTCTACCTCTACGACTGCCTGCGTGCCAACAAGAGTCTCTGCGCATGGGGCGTGGAGGGACGTGTCCCCTTCTTGGACAAGGAGTTTTTGGATGTGGCGATGCGGCTCAACCCGGAGGCGAAGATGTGCCCGGGGCAGACGATCGAGAAAAAGATCCTGCGCGAGGCCTTCAGCGACATGCTTCCACAAGAGATCGCCTGGCGCCAGAAGGAGCAGTTCTCCGACGGCGTGGGCTATAGCTGGATCGACACGCTGAAGAAGATCACGGCCGATGCAGTCACCGACGAGGAGATGGCGAACGCAGCGCAACGCTTCCCCATCAATCCGCCACAGAACAAGGAGGAGTATTACTATCGTTGCATCTTCGAGGAGCATTTCCCCAGCGAGAGCGCAGCGAAGAGTGTACCCAGTATTCCCAGCGTGGCCTGCTCTACGGCGGAGGCCTTGGCCTGGGATGCCGCCTTCAAGAACATGAACGACCCCAGCGGCCGTGCCGTGAAGGGTGTGCACGACGCTGCCTACTAAATAAAAAAACGTTGCCCATCGGCGGAAAAAACGATGGGCAACGTCTCAAAAAATCACGGGCAACGTTTTTCAAAATCACGGGCAACGTTTTCAAAAACGTTAGGCAACATTTTTCCAAACCATCGGCAATGAATTTTAGACCATTAAAAATAGCTATTACACCAAAGGAAACGAAAAGAAAAGATTTGGGAATCTATCATAACTTACTTATCTTTGCGGCGATTTAGTTTTAAAATAAAAGCTTATGAAGAAATTATTTACTTCTATGGGATTGGCAGCCATGAGTTTATTCGCTGCTGCCCCTACGTTTGCACAACAGTCTTTAACCGCCAACCAAGCAGAAACTGTAGTTAAAACTGTATTCCCTGCCGTAATGGAGCAGGTAAAATTAGCCAGTGGCTTGGACATTCAGGCCATCGCTGAGGGTAACATGGATTGGACGCTCTATTCACGCATCCCGACCGTAACCGTTCAACCCGATAGCGCACATTTTAACGTATCAGCCATCATGGCGATGATGAAAGGCGGTGACGAGACAGCAACCGCATCAAGCGGATTCGATATGTCAGGAATCATCAGTTCTTTGGGCTTAGACAAGATGAAGATCAGTTTCTCTGACTATCAGAAGATCAACTTCAGCATGGGTGAACTCACCTCTGAGATCAGCCTTCCGGGCACAACGGCTGTCGATTTGAAGACACTGGGATCCATCAAGATCTTGATCGAGGCAGAACCCACTACGGACGCAAACGCTACCATGCCTTTCAAGAAACTGGTCTTGAAGAGCGAAGTGAGCAAGATGCTTGAATCATTGGTACCAAGCATTCCCAACATCCCCGACTTTGTCAAAGCCATGCTGAAGAGCGGTACGATCCTGACCGTAAGCCAAAGCAGCGCCAATGGTGTCAACACCGTTACGACTGAATTTAGCGAAACAGGCATGGCGATTGCCCAAATGATGGCAGATGAAGGGGAGACTCCTGTCGCTAAGTTCAGCAAGGCTACAGATATGACGAAGATGGCTACGGATAACTACTACACCGTCACAACAACCGATTACCTCCCCAACGGTACGGCTATCGTCGATGAGGTAGAGACCGTTTACAACCCGACACAGACCTTGCCGTTGATTGCCGACTCCATCGTTACAAAGAACTATAAGAATGATGGCACGTTGAGCGACATCACCAAGCGTGTCTTCCAGTTGAGCACTACTTCAGGTGCTGCTGGCAACACGATCACTAAGGTGACTACGGATTCAATCACGGTTTATTCCAGTGAGTCCACAACTTCTCACATAGAGAAAGACAGTACGATCCTGGCTGGTAACAAGATTCCGTTGGACTACAACAAAATTTCCATGTCGTTTATCCAGAGCGTGATTGCCGACATGGCCACTTTGGATAAGGTCGATAACCCCTTCGGTATGGTTCAATACACGAAGAAGAATGAGGATAGCGAATACACAGCCGAGTCACAAATCACCATGGACATGGAGCGCTTAGCGGCTGCTACAACAGCTGAGGCAGATACTATCCATTCAGAGATTACCTTGGCGGACTATGTGGATGGCAAAGATGAATTGGATGAGGCAAGCGCGAATGTGATCTGCATCGGCTTGACCAAAGATCAAGCGATTATCTGCATGCACATGGGTGGCATAGACGCTACCGATGAGAACAAGATCGCTACCATCTATGCAAAGAGCAACTTGCTCAGCATCGCTACAGACAATGAGGAGATCGCCGCTCCGCAGTCTGACGTAACCTTCGGCTTCGAGGCTAACGGTATCTACGTCAACAACTGCAAGCAGGGTCGCTACACGATCGTTGACATGAACGGACGCATCGTTGCCAATGGCGTAATCGCTGGCGAGGGCGCATACATCGCTACGCCGCAGCTGACAAGAGGCAGCATCTATGTCATTGCCGTACAAGACGAGCAAGGCTTAGTGAAGGCAGCGAAGTTCGCTAAATAAGTTCGGCATTTTTTGCAAATTTCATAGTCAAGGCCGGAGGTGAGTAGGCAGGCATTTAAGCCGCCGCTCACCTCCATTTTTTTACACCACCCTCCGTTTCAAATTTGAAATTACCTCCCGCGCAGTCGCGAGCCCTCGTTTCAAATTTGAAATTGCCTCCCGCGCAGTCGCGAGCCCTCGTTTCAAATTTGAAATTGCTCCCCGCACAGCCGCGAGCTCCCGTTTCAAATTTGAAATTACCCCCTGCGCAGCCGCGAGCCCTCGTTTCAAATTTGAAATCACTCCTTGCAACACCAAGAAGCCCCTATTTTTCGTAAAAAATTAGGCGCCGCGTGCTCGCGAGGGGCCTGCCGACGAGCAGGCTATCGACATACTTCCCCTTTTTTACCCCGTAAACTTACAATCATCCTTTTTAAAGGCTATTTTATATTCATTTCGTAAGCAATATACCGTTTTTTGATTACAATATGAAACAGCGTTTTATTTTTCCTGACGAAACTCTTCATAACCCCGGCTATTTCTAACATAACGTCGTATATTTGCATCGCAAACAAACAAAAAGACGTAATAATCATAAGAAACGAAGTAAAATGACAGACCTTATTAGATTCACGAAGATGCATGGACTGGGTAATGACTACATTTACGTCAATACGATGGCCTACCCGATCGAAGAACCGGAACGATTATCGATCGCTTGGAGCAAGCCCCACTTCGGCATTGGATCAGATGGTTTGGTATTGATAGGTGCTTCTGATAAAGCCGATTTCAGTATGCGCATTTTCAATGCGGATGGATCAGAAGCGATGATGTGTGGCAACGCCTCTCGCTGCATCGGCAAGTATGTCTATGAGGAGGGACTGACACAAAAAACCACTGTTACATTAGAGACACTATCCGGCATCAAGCGATTAAAACTACAGATAAACCCAGCGACGAACCTCGTGGAGGAGGTGACCGTGGATATGGGGAAACCCATAGTCGGCGAGAAGGCGCTTGAAGTGAAAGCGGGCGATCAAACCTTCGTGGGGACAGTTGTTTCGATGGGTAATCCGCATTTCGTCATCTTCGTGGATGACATCACACAGATCGATCTTTCACACGTAGGGCCACTGATCGAGCATCACCCCTATTTCCCCGACCGTACGAACGTGGAGTTTGTGCAGGTATTGAGCGATGACAGCGTCAGGATGCGCGTCTGGGAACGGGGATCGGGCATCACGCAGGCCTGCGGAACCGGCGCTTGCGCGACAGCCGTGGCCTCGGTGGTGAACGGAAAGACCGGACGGACGGTGCGGGTCAATATGGATGGCGGATCGCTCACGATCGAATGGTTAGCGGCAGACAGCCCTGTACGCATGACCGGCGGGGCGACGAAGGTTTTCGAAGGATTTATTAAGGCATAAGCAATGGAACCAGTACATAAAACGAATCAACATAATATGGCATTAGTAAACGAACATTTCCTGAAACTGCAAAGCAACTACCTCTTCTCGGACATCGCGAAAAAGGTGAACGCCTTCAAGGTGACGCATCCGAAGAGCAAGATTATTCGCATGGGTATCGGCGACGTCACGCAGCCTTTGGCTCCGGCGGTAATCGAGGCGATGCACAAGGCGGTCGATGAGCAGGCACGCAAGGAGACTTTCCACGGCTACGGCCCAGAGCAGGGTTATCCCTTCTTGATCGACGCGATCATCAAGCATGATTACGCCAGCCGCGGCATCAGCTTGGAGCCGAGCGAGGTCTTCATCAGCGACGGCGCAAAGAGCGACTGTGGTAACATCGGCGACATGCTGCGCCACGACAACAGCATTGGCGTGACCGACCCGGTCTATCCGGTCTATATCGACTCGAACGTGATGAGCGGACGAACCGGCACGATGGAGAATGGCCGCTGGACGGACGTGGTCTATATCCCCTGCACGGCGGAGAACCACTTCGTGCCCGACCTGCCCAGCCGCAGGGTGGATATCATCTACCTCTGCTACCCCAACAACCCGACGGGCACGACCCTGAGCAAGGAGGAGCTGAAGAAATGGGTCAACTACGCATTGGCTAATGACGTGATCATCATGTATGACTCGGCTTACGAGGCCTATATCCAAGATCCCTCCATCCCCCACTCCATCTACGAGATCAAGGGGGCGAAGAAGGTGGCGATCGAGTTTCGCAGCTTCTCGAAGACAGCGGGCTTCACCGGCGTGCGTTGCGGCTACACGGTGGTGCCGAAAGAGCTTTGCGCCTTCACCCTGCAAGGCGAGCGGGTGCCGCTCAACCGGCTGTGGAACCGCCGTCAGTGCACGAAGTTCAACGGAACGAGCTACATCACCCAGCGCGGCGCCGAGGCGATCTACTCGCCGGAGGGCAAGCAGCAGGTGAAGGCGACGATCGACTATTACATGACCAATGCCCGCATCATGAAGGAGGGGCTGCAAAGTTGCGGCTTGGAGGTCTTCGGCGGCGACAACGCTCCCTACCTCTGGCTCAAGACACCCGACGGCCTCAGCTCGTGGAAGTTTTTCGACAAGCTGCTGTATGAGGTGAACATCGTCGGCACGCCGGGCGTAGGCTTCGGCCCAAGCGGCGAGGGCTACCTCCGACTGACCGCCTTCGGCGACCGGGAGAGCACGCAAGAGGCGATGGAACGACTCAGGAAATGGTTACGATAGCAACATTTTAATTAAAAAATAAACAACAGGTTATCTCAAAAACAGATGGCAAAAAGGATCGTATAGAGGGGACATCGTCCGAATGTTGATTTTTATAGAATGTTATACCGCAAAACAAAGAACCATCCTTACACTAATGAAGAGGGCACTCTCTATACGCCTTTTTTCCATACTGGAAAGGTAAAAACATAAAAAGATTGATAAGGCATGAAGAAGATTGAGGCAATTATCCGCAAAAGTCGATTCGAAGAGGTGAAGGAGGAGCTCCTCGCCGCTGACATCGAATGGTTCTCTTACTACGACGTGAGAGGCATCGGCAAATCGCGCCAGGCGCGGGTCTATCGGGGCGTGATGTACGACACCAGCTCCATCGAGCGCATACTGATCAACATTGTCGTGCGCAACAAGAACGTCGAGAAGACCGTGCAGGCCATCTTGAAGGCCGCGCAGACCGGCGAGATTGGCGATGGCCGCATCTTCGTCATCCCCATTGAAGATGCTATCCGCATCCGCACGGGCGAGCGGGGCGACATCGCATTGTATAACGCAGAGCAGGAAGCATAACTTGAAAAGCAAACGTACATACAGACCAAATAACTAACAAACGAACGAATTATGAATACACTACTTCTACAAATCAGCCCGGCTTTAGACAGCGGCAACACGGCGTGGATCTTGGTATCCACAATCCTGGTGCTGCTGATGAGCATCCCGGGCATCGCCCTTTTCTATGGCGGATTGGTCCGTCAGAAAAACGTATTGAGCATCTTGATGCAGACCTTGCTGATCGTAAGTGTGGTGAGCCTGCTCTGGATCGCATTTGGCTATAGCTTCGTGTTTGGCACCGGTTTGGCCGATTCTGCCCTGGGCAGCGTCATCGGCGGCTTCGATAAGCTCTTCTTGCATGGCATCACGCCCGACACGATCACGACAGGCGGCATCCCCGAGATCCTGTTCGTGCTTTTCCAATGTATGTTCGCGGTCATCACCCCGGCCCTGATCCTCGGTGCCTTCGCCGAGCGCATCAAGTTCTCCGGCTTCATGGCCTTCACGATCGGCTGGGTCATCCTCGCCTACTTCCCGATGGCACATTGGGTGTGGGGCGGCGGTTTCCTGCAAGCGATGGGAGCGATCGACTTCGCCGGCGGAACGGTCGTACACATCAACGCCGGCATCTCCGCCTTGGTGATGGCCCTTATGTTGGGCAAACGGTGGAACTACCGCATCGGACACCCCATCACGCCGCACAACCTGACCTTCGTCTTCATGGGGACCTCGTTCCTTTGGTTAGGCTGGTTTGGCTTCAACGCCGGCAGCGGCTTGGCGGCGGATGGCATCGCGGCGAACGCCTTCTTGGTGACGCACATCGCCACCTGCGTGGCTGCGCTTACCTGGCTGACGTTGGACTGGGCGATCAATAAGAAACCGACTACGGTTGGTGCTTGCACGGGTGCCGTCTCCGGACTGGTAGCCATCACACCGGCTGCGGGCACGACCAATTTATTAGGTGCCCTCTTTATCGGATTGATCACGCCAATCGTCTGCTTCTACATGGTGGCCTACATCAAGCCCCGCTTCAAATATGACGATGCGCTCGACGCATTCGGTGTGCATGGCGTTGGGGGTATCATCGGCTCTATCTTGACCGGTGTCTTCGCCACGCAGGCGATCTCTGGCGCAGATGGCGTGAAAGGTGCGCTCTACGGCGATTGGCATCAGTTGGGCGTACAGCTCTTGGCCACCGTGATCTGCATGGTGTTCAGTGCCATCGTCACCTACCTGTTGTATAAGGTAGTCGATGCGACGATCGGTATGCGTGTTGATCGCCGTGTGGAGGAAGAGGGCCTGGACATCTACGAGCATGGCGAGAGTGCCTACAACAGTTAAGACAAACAAATCAAAGAAAGAAATATACAATCAACAAGTAAAAAACAGAAGATTATGTCACTTATCATTCCCAAAGACTACAAACAGACGCTGACTCCGGAATCTACCGAGCAGGCGATCCAATTGCTGAAGACCAGCTTCCAAGAGAAGCTGTCCAAGAAATTGAACCTCCGTCGTGTGACGGCTCCCCTCTTCGTCTTGAAGGGCACCGGCATCAACGACGACCTGAATGGCGTGGAGCGCCCCGTCACTTTCCCCATCCTCTGCATGGGCGACCGCAAGGCGGAGGTGGTACACTCGCTCGCCAAATGGAAACGGATGAAGTTAGGTTCCTACGGCATCCCAGCAGGCTATGGCCTCTACACCGACATGAATGCCATCCGCAGCGACGAGGAATTAGACAACCTCCACTCACTCTACGTAGATCAATGGGATTGGGAGAAGACCATCCGCCCGGAGGATCGTAACCTCGACTTCTTGAAGAAGACCGTACGCCAGCTCTACGCCCTCCTGAAGGAGATCGAGGCATTGGTCTATGATCGCTATCCGCACATCACGCCGACCCTGCCCGACGATATTACCTTCATTCACTCCGAGGAGTTGCTCCAGATGTATCCCGACGCAACGCCCAAAGAGCGGGAGGCCAAGGCAGCGGAGAAGTTTGGCGCCATCTTCATCATTGGCATCGGCGATGCGTTGAGCAACGGCGAGAAGCACGATGGTCGTGCGCCGGATTATGACGACTGGAGCACGTTGAACAGCGATGGCTTCAGGGGCTTGAATGGCGACATCATCTTCTGGAATCAGGTGCTGCGCTGCCCGTTTGAGTTGTCGTCGATGGGCATCCGTGTCAGTCCGGAGTCGTTGCTGCGGCAGTTGGAGATCCGTGGTTGCATGGAGCGCACGGAGCTGCCCTTCCACAAAGCCCTGTTGGCGGGCGAGCTGCCTCCCTCTATCGGTGGCGGTATCGGGCAGAGCCGTCTCTGCATGTTCTTCTTGAAGAAGGCACACATCGGTGAGGTGCAAGCCTCCATCTGGCCCGAGGCGCAAATCGAGCGTTGCGAGCAACATCGAATCTATCTGTTGTAAGCGTTCAAAATGGAAAATTCAATATTATTTTAATAGGTTAGGTTATGTCAAAGTTAAGATTTAGAGTAGTAGAATCCGCTTTCGAGAAAAAGGCGAGCGAGGTGACTCCTCCCGCCGTGAAAGCATCTGAGTACTATGGTGAATTGGTATTCAACCGCGAGAAGATGTTTAAGTATCTACCAGAGAAGGCTTTTGAGAAATTGGTAGAGACCATCGACAACGGTGCTCCGTTGGATCGGGAAACGGCAAACGCCGTAGCCGCTGGCATGAAAAAATGGGCGATGGAGAAGGGTGTCACCCACTATACGCACTGGTTCCACCCGTTGACTGAGGGAACGGCCGAGAAGCACGATGCCTTCATCGAGCATGACGGCAAAGGTGGCGTGATCGAAGAGTTCGAGGGCAAACTGTTGATCCAACAGGAGCCGGATGCTTCCAGCTTCCCCAACGGTGGTATCCGCAACACCTTCGAGGCTCGTGGCTACTCTGCTTGGGACCCCTCTTCACCCGCTTTCATCGTAGGCGATACGCTCTGCATCCCGACGGTATTCATCGCCTATACGGGTGAGTCGTTGGACTATAAGGCACCACTCTTGAAAGCCTTGGAGGCGGTCAACAAGGCAGCCGTAGATGTCTGCCACTACTTCAACCCCGACGTGAAGAAGGTTTATGCTTACCTCGGCTGGGAGCAGGAGTACTTCTTGGTGGATGAGGGTCTCTATGCCGCACGTCCCGACCTGTTGATGACGGGCCGCACCTTGATGGGCCATGAGAGCTCAAAGAACCAGCAGTTGGAGGATCACTACTTCGGCGCTATCCCGACCCGTGTGATGGAGTTCATGAAAGAGTTGGAGATCGAGGCGTTGAAGTTGGGTATCCCTGTAAAGACTCGTCACAACGAGGTTGCCCCCAACCAGTTCGAGTTGGCTCCAATCTTCGAGGAGTGTAACTTGGCCAACGACCACAACCTGTTGATCATGGCCTTGATGCGCAAGATCTCCCGCAAACATGGCTTCCGTGTCCTGCTGCATGAGAAACCCTTCAAGGGCGTAAACGGATCGGGTAAGCACAACAACTGGTCGCTCGGTACGGATACCGGTATCCTCTTGATGGGCCCGGGCAAGACTCCGGAGGACAACCTGCGCTTCGTCACCTTCATCGTGAACGTATTGAAGGCCGTTTATACCCACAACGCTCTGCTGAAGGCCAGCATCTCCAGTGCCACCAACGCACACCGCTTGGGCGCCAATGAGGCACCTCCCGCAATCATCTCCAGCTTCCTCGGCTCACAGCTGTCACAGGTATTGGAGCACTTGGAAAATAGCGACTCTGAAGACTTCCAGTTGGCAGGCAAGCAGGGTATGAAGCTCGACATCGCACGCATCCCTGAGCTGCTGATCGATAATACAGACCGTAACCGTACCTCACCCTTCGCCTTCACCGGCAACCGCTTCGAGTTCCGTGCGGTCGGCTCACAGGCCAACTGTGCTTCCGCTATGCTCGTGTTGAACGCCGCCGTAGCGGAGCAGCTGAAGCTGTTCAAGGCCGAGGTGGACGAGAAGATCGCCGCAGGCAAAGAGAAATTCGCTGCCATCATCGAGGTATTGCGTAAAGATATCAAAGAGTGCAAGGCCATCCACTTCGACGGCAACGGCTATAGCGACGAGTGGAAAGCTGAGGCTGCCCGCCGTGGCTTGGATTGCGAGACCAGCGTTCCGTTGATCTTCGATGCCTACCTGCGTGACCGTAGCGTAGCGATGTTCGAGTCAACAGGCGTGATGAACCGTAAGGAGTTGGAAGCACGCAACGAGGTGAAATGGGAGATGTACACCAAGAAGATCCAGATCGAGGCACGTGTCTTGGGTGACTTGGCAATGAACCACATCATCCCGATGGCTACGAAGTATCAGTCCTCATTGATCGACAACGTCTATAAGATGAAGGATCTCTTCCCGGCTGATAAGGCGGCTCATCTCTCCTCCAAGAACATGGAGATCATCGAGGACATCGCCAACCGCACCATCTTCATCAAGGAGAAGGTAGATGCCATGGTGGAAGCCCGCAAGGTGGCCAACAAGATCGAAAGCGAGCGCGAGAAAGCCATCGCCTACCACGACACCATCGTGCCGATGAT
>OBLI01000462.1_pt1 | contig 42992 bp, 85 predicted proteins | sample 1519701 | NCBI WGS metagenome assembly OBLI01 (sample SAMEA3663005, study PRJEB22513) | pig gut metagenome | biome: pig gut; feature: pig-associated habitat; material: faeces | place: France | collected 2012
TGCTTTATCTACTGGTAAATCAGCAGAGATAGCATCAATATATTCCTTCTATTTATCAATTAGTTCATTTGTTTTTTGAATTTCTTTATCTATATTATTTAATTTATCTTCGCCAAAAGCTCTATCTTTCGCTTCTGAAATAGCATCGTATTCAGACTATAAATCTTCTAACTAATTCTAAATTGTATGATAGCGCTCTTTATCTAAATCATTTTTCTTTTCTGCGTGTTTTGGAGCAGAGTCTTTACCTCCACCACCGCCGCCTTTGTTACTTCCACTAGGTTTCTAAACGCCTCCACCACCGGAACTTCCTTTAAATACTGTCTTACTAGCATTAATTCTAGGAACTTGAACTGTTGCGCCCGATGTTGCCTAATTATACTGATCATTAGTAACATGGATAGTTTGGCTCTTTTGAGTAATAGGATCGGTATACTCATAAGTATAACCATTAGATGCAGCAGTATATTCAGCAGCGTTAAAAGGTAAAGTAACCATTTCAATTTCAGGATTATATCCAATAGTACTCAAAATGTCATTAACCTAATCTGCTGTCAACTATCCTTGAGTTAACATCATATTTAAAGCATCATAAAAAGGCGCATCTTCAATACTAGCACCAATTTCAATATTTTCCAAATCCATTTCCATAATTTGTGTTAAAATACTGTCCATTGTTGCTTGAGCTTCTTCATCATTGATAACAATATTGGTAATATAATCTTTAGCCATAGCTTTCTATAAATCATCAAGAACGGTTATATCGCCTTGAGCCAATCGCTAAATCATTTCTAAATTATCCTAAATGAAAGACGCATCTGGCTTAATACCAAATATATCTTCCATAGTATTTTGTATATCAGTTAAAGCTTCATAATATTTAGGACTGGTAGAATCTTTTAGCGCTTCTTTCCAATCGTCCCAATTATCAGCTAAAATTTGGATACCTTGATTTAATTTTTTATTTTCAAGAGCTAATTTTTTAGCAACTTTGTCAGCACCTTCAAAATCATCAATAACTTCTTCTAAAGCTTCACCAAAATCAATAATAGATTCTGGATCAAACCCCTCTTCTAGGGCCTCTTTCATAACAGTGCCGTCTATTGCTTCATTATATTGTTCTTGAGTAATTAAGCCATCAGCAAGCCTTTTATCTAGATCATTAACACTATCAGCAGTAGATGCTAATGTCTATTGACTATCATTCAATGAATCTACATATTCATTATAAGCAGTATTAGCTTCCTATACAGTAGTATAAGTAGTTCCTAAAGCTTCATTAACAGCATTAATATAAGCTTCATTCCAGCTTTCATGTAAAGTTCCTTGCATTGCTGCATTATGCGCTGCATTAAAATCTAATTCTCTACCAGATTCAGTTACAATATTAGCCTCATTCATTCTATTGATAGTATCTTGTTTAGTACGAATATCATCTTCCAATTCGCCTATTTCGATATCCTATGCAGCTGCTTTTAACTCTTCTGCTTTTGCGATAAGAATTGCAGTACCATCCGCTTGAACTTGAAAATATTGAGAATATTCTTCTTCTAATAAAGCATAATCTTCAGCAGAAATTTCATCACCCGTCTCAAGACTATTGATAATATCCATTTTTTTAACATAATCTGCTTTCCAACTTTCAAGGTTGAATAGAGGAGGTTCCCATTCAGCTACAGATTTTTCTAAATCAGCCAACCATCCTTTTAAAGCCGTATTTAATATTGGATTATTTCTAATCGCAGCCAAAGTCTATGGATCAAATAAATCTTCTGGTTTAATATCTCCAGCCGCTTTTAACTGTTGAATCTGTTCCTCAGTTAAAGCTCCTAAATTATTATTAATTAAAGCATCTGCCATAGCAGTTTCCTCATCACTCATAGTTGTAGCTACTTGATTAAAACCTTCAGCCATCTAAACACCTTGATCTTCAAGAGATCTCATTGCTTCAACGGTAGCTAAAATATTTCGCTATGCATCTGCGCTTAAATTAGATAATCTAGTAACTTCATCACCTGGAGTTCCATCTTCATTCTTTTTATAGACTTTACCATCTTCACCTTGAATATATCCCTAATCAGTTAAGTATTTAGCAAAAACAGAAGCTACTTGTTCATCAGTTTTCGCTGCAAATAATTCATCTTGATGAGCTTTCTCTACATCATATTGTTTATCTAATTCATCAGCAATTAAACCTTTCCATGCAGTTTGCTAATAGGCTTCTTCATCAGATAAACTAGTAGAAACCATTTTTTGACGCTAATTCTAATTTATATTATTTAAATTGTCATAATCTCCATACATAGCTTCTATTTCATCAAGATAACTAAATATATTATTATTAATATACTCTAATTGACTAGTATCTAAAACCCCATAATCTTTACCATAAAGAGCCTATGCAACAGCATCTCCAATTTCAGTACCAACAGATTCAAGATTACCATATTCATCAAATTTGACTTGTCCTTTTAAATGTTCAAAAGAACCATTTGTTAATCCTAATGCATCATATAAAACTTTATCATTAAGATTACCTTGCTAAATATCATAACCAACCATACCAGCTTTACTTTGAGATAAATTATAGGCTGCTTGGGCCTCTGCAATTTCAGTGGCACTTGCTGCAACTATAGCATCTTCACGACGTTCATTTGCTTCTTCTGATATTCTATTTTTAGCTTCATCATTAATAATAATTTCACCATTTTTACCATAGTACCAATCTTGGCTCTAAATTAATCCATAAGCATCAATTAATTCCCATGCTTTTTCATTAGCAGTAATTAATGCATTAGTAAATTCTTGCGTACCAACTTCAAGGTTTTCTAAAGCTGCAACAGCAGAATCATATCCAGAAATTGTATTTAATAAATTCTAATAAGCAGTTGTCGCATCTTGAGCTGCGACAGCCATAGCTTCAGTAGCTTCTTTAGTAGCTTCAAGTTTACCTTCAGGACTAGCATTTTTAATTGAATCAAATATCCATTTTAAAAATTTAAATGCTTTTACTGCAATCCATATAGCGGCTGCAACCGCAGCAATAATAACTAACAAAGGTCCCATAGAAGCAACTAATCCAGTATTGGCAATTCCTAAAGCTGTAGTTACTTTTGTGCTAATCGTTTTTGCAGCAGTATCTATTCCAATTGCGATAGCACTTTTACCATAAGACTTAGATAAAAACTCATTGATAGTCGCAGCGGCCTATAAACTAGATAATATAGTAGGAATTAAAACTGATAATCCTGTTAAAACAGCACTAAATTTTTCCCAGCCACTTAAATCTGGATTTCCCAATGACTACAACATAGATTTTAAACTATTTCCAATTGTAACAACATTACCCATTAATCCTGCTAAAGATCCCATTGCTTCAGAAATTCTAACTACATGCTATGGATTAAATTCATTCAACAGATTTTTTAATATACCAGCTTTTTCTGTGGCTTTGACTTCATTTTGTGCCAATTTATCCATATCATTGGTTAACTATCCAATTTTACCCTTGCCATATAAACTCTCTAAAACTTTCTAAAAATCTTTACCTTCAATTTTACAATTTTGTAACTTTGTTTCCAAATTTTTAAATTCTTGAACAAATTCTGCTCCTGTTCTAGCTTTACCAAGATTTTTAAAAATTCTATCTAGTCCGGTAGCTTCCTATACTGCTTTTGGTATAGTATTACTTAATGCTACCATCTATTGCTAGACAGTTGTAAAATTAAACTCATCATTTAAGAATCCTTCAAAATCAACAGTACTTTTAATTTCATTAAAAGCTGCTGTAAACCATTCAGGCATTTCTAATATTTCTTCTTTAACACTCAAGTCTCCAGGAGCAATAAATTTATCAAAAATATTTTGACCCAAAGAGCCATAAGCACTATTAATTTCAGCAACAGCCTCTTCATAAGAGGCAGAGAATCCCATCATTTCAGTTGATAAAAACTCTAGCTATTGTTGCTAATCACTAAATACACCTAGATCATCAGGAATCTCAGTGGCATTTAATGCTTCATTAAACACATCAGTTGCTTCTTGGTATCGTCTCTATACATTTTTATCTAATGCTAAAATATCTATTTCAGCTTTTTCACTTTGTGCTTTAGTTGTATTATCTATACTACTCTTTTGTATAGATTCTTGTTGTAATTTAATAGATTCTGCAAGAGCTTCATTTTTCTATTTTAAAACAACTAGTTCTTCCTAAGCGACTTCGATAATACTTAACTAAGTATTTGCCATCTATTTTTCAGAAGCAGACATTCTATCACTAACTAAAGCTAACTTGCTGCGAGCCGCAGTTAATTCATTAGCAGCAGTAATCTAATAACCAAGAGCAGAATCTTCTTTAATTGGCTAAACTTTTTCTCCAGTTGTTTTATTTTCAAAACCAGTAAAAGCCATCTTGGTGGCTTTTGTCATTTTATCTTGTATATCTTGATAAGCGTCTTTAGTGCCTTTAATTAAAAAAGTTAAATTATATTTAAATATATCTAATGCCTATGGTATTTTATTAGCAAAAGTAGAAATAATAATACCTGCAATTCCAGTTAAAACAGTTTTAACTCCACCTGCTCCATCAATAAAAGCATCAATACCATTTAATGCATTAGCAAATCCATTATTTAAACTAATGAAAAATTTATCATCTAATAAACTCTAATAAATACCCTCTGCAGCAGCTTGGACTCTCTTTTCGGCTGCTTCCCAGCTTTGAGCATAAATCTCTGCCTATTTATTTAAAGTACCTTCTGCTCCAGTTGCAACTCCTAAATTCTATTGGAAATAATCCCAATTATCCATCAATGCAATTAACTAAGTATATTGACGAACACCGCCTACAGTTTGAGCTAGAGCAACCTGCTAATCTTTACCTAAAGTATTCCATTTACTTCCCATTTCATCTAGAATAGTATTCATATCTTTTAACTATCCAGACTAATCTTTAACATTAATACCAACTTTAAATAAAGCCTCAGAATATTTATTTAAAGTTGTTCCATCATCTAAAGTTTCACCTAAATTTAAACCTTGAATACGAGCAAATAATGTTTTAAAAGAATTACCTACTATATCAGCACTTTGACGAGTTGTAGCAGTTACAGTTGCTAAAGCCGCAGATGCATATTCATAACTTAAGCCTACAGATTCAGCAATTGCGGAGAATTTATTTAATCCTTCTGAAATTTCTTTTGAACTTGAAGCAGTTGCCGCACCTAACGCAGTAATAACATCAGCATAATAGTCTAATGATTTAGAGCCATCATCAAAGTTATTCCAAATAGCAGTCATTTGGTTTGCGGTTTCTTCTACACTCTATCCAGTCACATTAGCCAACTTAATAGTAGTATCAGTTCTGCCCTATACTTCTGCATCGCTTAAACCCTATTGGAAATAAATTAAAGACGCATCTGTATAATCAGTTGTTGTTGTGCTTAATGCTTTTGCGGCTTTATTTGCCTATTCTGCAAACTAAGCCATCTTGTCAATATTATAACCAGTAACAATTCTAATATTATTTAAAGATTCATTTAAATCTTGAGCATAACCATAAGCACTTTGCACCGCACCCATAAAACCATGTAACATACTACTAGACAACTGCCACTTGACAGTATTTTTCATAGTTACCGCAAAATCCTACATTCTCTTACTGATACGGAACATAGGCTAGTCAGCCAAAGAAATACTCTATGCCAACTTTACGAATGCTTGCTATCCAGTTGCTCCCGCACTTAAAAGTTTTACAGACAAATCAGTAATATTAGATCCAGAAGTCTTCAAACTTCTATCTAACATACTTAAATCAAAATTTCCAGTTGAAGCATTAAAAGCATTATTTAAATGGAACTATAATTCTTTCGCGGCTTCTGACGCTGCATGTAAGTCAGCCTATAGTTTATCAGTTCCGCCAGTGGCGCCAGTGTAAGCAATTTTACTTAATAAAGACTATAGTTCCATAATTTGCGTTTTTGCTTTTCCGGTATCAGCATTAAACGCAAGATTAACATTAACTTGAGACATTAATCTTACTCCTTTCTCTCCGATTTTTTATTTTGCAAAATAAAAAATCGGCTGTGAGAATAATCTTCTCACAGCCGATCATTCCTATTAAATTTTAAAAGTCTATTTAATAAGATAAGTTTAATTAGCCCAATTTAGCTAATACTTCCTTTAAGAATCCTATATTTTCTGCATTACCTAATTTTTCTTGAATAGCAGAAGCATCAAAATTTAAATTACTATAATCTTTACCAAGGTTATCCATAATACCCATAGCAGAATTATTATAAGTATAAATAGCATTAATAGAATCCCAAGTGCCTTCAGTTAAATCATTAAATTCTTCTTCTGGAATAACATCACAAATTTGATGCAATAATTTAGAACTTTGGAAACAATCATATAATTTAACAGGGTCTTCTTTTTGCTTTTCAGTAAAATTAATATTAGTATAATAGTCTAAAATACCTAAAGCTAAATATACTTTAACTTTTACTGGATTACAAAAATTATGTTCATCAATAGTATTATTAATTACTTCACTAATTAATTTTAATTTATCATTCACAGAAATATATTGTTTAACTTCAATAATCTAATCATTGAAATGAATATTAACTATTTCATTATTTGTTTTTAAACCAAGTTTAGAAAATGAAATCTTTGCCATATAAAATTTTCTCCTTTACCTCTTTTTATATTAATTGTATCATAAAATTTTTTTATTGTCAAATTAAAGCTCCAACATCAATAGATACTTCTAATTTCTGACTATGTAACTATGCTAAAACATTAGCTGCACGTTTATAAGCACATTGACGATTAAGATGTTCCTTTCCTTTATTATAATCAGATACCCAATAGTTTGCATAATTAGAAGTAAATCCTTTAATAGTGGCTAAATCTATATTTTTAACAATTCTATCTAAAATATCTGACATAAAATAAACTTTAAAGTGCTATTTACCACTAGTATCATTTACAATTAATATTTCTGCCTATGCACTTTTCCCAAAACTACCATCAGACTATTGTCCCCATACACTACCAGTTAATGCATGAAGCACCAAAGTCATTTTTGCCATATCATGAGCCTATTGTATTAAACTACTTGGAGCTGGGTCATCTCTTCCAATATTTGCAGTAATATTTAAATAATGATTAGTAAAATAAGGATATTGCTATAAATATTTTAAACTAGAAGTACCTTTTAAAATACCAATACTTCCATGTTTTCCTAAATTATAATTTTTTACAGAAGCATTAATTGTTTGATTATCAGGTATATCTACAACAATATCTACTTTGTCCTAAGTAGCACCTGTAGATACTTTAATATCACCAATAGTAGTTTCTATACCGCTACCTCTTTTAGATAAAACTTTAGAACTATCAATTGCTTTCCTAGAACGCACATCTCCAGTAATTGACCCTTTAATAACATCAATATGATAAGACATATTAGAGCCTAAATCTGCAAGACAATCTTGGATACCTTTTTGTAAAGTCATTTTATAAATATATTGACTTGCTGCCGGAACAAATTCACCAAGAGCACCTTGTAAATTACCATTAGTTGTTTTTTTTGACATCTCCAATAATGCCTAAATTCTCTGTATAAAATTCTAATGAGATATACCATTAGTATTTCCATCAAATTTAAAAGTACCACCTGTTTTAATGCCCTGATGACTACCATAACCAGTAGCAACTACAATATTACCAGAAGCATCTCGGGACAATCTACTTTCTATATCTGTAATTAAGCTATTATATTCAGTTTGTAATTGATTAACTGCGTTTATAAATGCTTTATCATTTGCATTAGAAGAAGATAATAAAGTATCTCTATGGTTAATTAAAGCCTAAAGTTTTCTATAAATAGCTCCTCGATTAGTATTTTTTCCTTCTGACGCAAAACGTCTTGTCAATTTATCTAAATCTGCAATTTCCGCACTAAGAGTACCTGCTCCTCCAATAACACTTAAACTGTCATAATCAACACTTGCAGAACTCAATCCGCTAATTGCAGATTGACACATACTAATAATCATTTTTTGAATATCTGCAATTTCTTGTGCCGTATAACCAGTATTAATAGTTCCTTTTGCTGTTGGATCAAAGAAAAAATTTAACTATTGTTCTAAAGCTACTTTAATTGTATTTTTATTAGCAGAAGATCTTTTTGGCAAAGACTATAAAATTGCATTTTTTTGATTTTTAAAAACTTGTGTTGGGTTAGCTATTTTTCCGTCATATACACTTACACCATTAGCTCTATAATTAGAAAATTTATAGTGTATATAGTCACCGACTTTCATAAAGTTCCTCCTTTTCCGCATAATAAAAAATAGGGGAGAGATATTTTTATCTCTCCCCTTAAAAAATATTTAATTAAAATAATAAATCATGAGCATCTTCATGAACAGTACTATGACGATGTAAACTTTGACTACCAGCCTCTTTAATAATCTGAATAGCAGCTAATACCTTCTTAGACTTGTCGAAACGAGTATAATCAGGGAATGCGTCCATAGTGAATGTGAAACTAGATGGGTCACCACTAGAAGCCATTGTAAAGGTAAAATTAGACTGAATCTTACAGTTAGGAATAATAAATTCAGCAGGCATATCTACACCATTAGTATCACGGAATAAAGTAGAAGCCTCTAAGTAATAGTTACCACCAAATTTATCAGCAGTAATTTCAATTTGCTGAGCATTACCAACTCTTTCAGTATAATAATCAACCATTACACTATCAAATTCATATCCTTCAAAACTTAATTCATATTTATTATGCTCGCCTTCTACTTCATTATCATTAATAGTATTATTATTAAATTCAGTAGAAGCAACTAATATCCAATATCCACCATCAGGATCAGCAGTTACAGGTTTTTGTACTGTTGGAGCATTAGATTCCTCAATTACATAATCAGCAGTAGCATAATGAACAGGAATAAATGGCTCAGAAATAATTTCACCACTCTTCATCAACATAACATAAGCAAAATTTTCACCTTTGCCAGTTGGCATATAAGGTAATTCACTTACATGAACAGCTAATGTCTTAGCCTCTTTATTATAATTAATATTACTTCTATCCACAGTTTCAGTAACATGCTGATAAATAGGTTTCTTAGAAGTAGCATCAATTAGTCCTGCGCCAGATAGAATCATAAATCCTTCTGGAGAAATCAATGCATCTTCCATAGTGAAGGTTACAGTTCTTTCACCTTCCCAAGCAATTAAACGAGCATTACCACGACCACCTTGTGCATATACAGTAGTAGCTGCGCCTTCCATAGAAGAGGTCTTTAAGGTATCGAAATAACATACTGGCTCGCCAGCATAGAAAATTTTATTACCAATTTTTTGGGCTGCCTTTGCTTTTAAAACAACGTCGCAAATTTCACGAACACCAAATTTCATAGGTATTTTTCCTCCTTAATAAATTAATGTAAATTTTTCATCCAATTATCAGGGCGCCTATCTGGCTTGCCTCCTGCTAATCGAGAGCGTAAATCTATATCCCAATTTAAATATAAATCATATCTTTCAATCAAATCATATAATTGGAACATAGTTAAATTCATCAAATTCTATAATGGTATAGATAAACCAATAGTAAGAATTGATAAATACTAACTTAATATACTCGAATTATTCCCACCTTTTTCTGCGGCAATTCGAGCACGTCCGCGCATAAGTTTTTCCGCGATTTCTTTTGCTTTTTGGTCAGATGGATTAAATGACTATTGATCCATTGGACCATTTTTTGTACAAAATACTAATTTTAAAATATCCTATAAATATTCAAAATTAGTTTCATCAATAGTAATGTTTTGTCCTTCTTGAGATAAAACCAAAGACCTTGGGGTAAAAAATATTTTATAAGAAGGTAAAAGCAACTATAAAACCTACAAAGTAGCATTTTTTTTATCTTTTGCTTCTTTTTCGTTCATTACCATCATAAATATCTAAAAATTATTTATGTTATCTAAAACTTCTTTGCCCTAAACAAACATAGACTTATTTAAAGTTAAACATTGAGCGCCAATAAAAAAATCTTGCTCACCTAATAAAGAAATTTCTTTTATAATTGGCTAATGAATAATAAGCTAACATTCAGGCACTGGTAAATCAGTACCGCACATCATAGCAAGTCTATAATCCATTAATCTAACATTTCAGACCAATCTTCTTGAAATTTTTCTTCATCAGCAGGATTTGGCATAAATTTTTTATCTTCTTCTCCATGTACTGCCTAATACATTAAACATAGTCCAGCAAATTCATCAGTTAAAATAATCTAGTTAGCACCAAGAAAATTTAGTGTTCCAATTCCAGTTAAATGTTTTCCATTAAACATAGAATCTATTTCTCCAGCTATTTTATAAGGACGTAATGCAAAATCCTATAATTGCCACTAATCAAAATGACATATAATATCAAATTCAATTATATTATCTCTAAATTCTGGATTTCCACTTGGCGTAAAATTATCAAAACTTATTATAATGTAATTTAATACACTTCCATCTACTGTTAATTTAGGAACAATTTTAATATTCTTATTAATTAAAGACAAACTTTCATCTTCTGTAAGATTTTTTCTATTTAAGGCATCTTTAGTGGTATGAAATAATAAACGCTTTAATCGTTCATTTTTAAGCATACCGCTTATAATTAAATCTAAATCTTTTTCAGTAGATAAAAAACTTGATTTTGGTAATGGAAATTTTTTTACCATAAAATCCTCTCCTTTTTCTCATTAGAACAAAGACTCTACTATTATAGTTTTTTTATAATCAAATAATGGACCATCTTTATCACCATACCATAAATCAAATTGTCCACTATATGTTGAGTCCCATTTTATTTTTATCGCTATTCTACCCAAATCATCTTTAAATTCTTTTTTTAAAATTGGTAATTTATTAGAATTTGAAATATACCAATTACCAGATATAGAACTTTCAATATAATATATGTATTCTTTTTTTGGCTTAATAAAAGTTTCACCTATAATAACAAATTCACTATCAGTACCAACATTAGGATCAATTGGTTTTTTAATTAATGAACCAACTTTTCCATTCTGTATATCATCTTCAGTTTCATTTGCATAATATTCAACGGCATTTATTTCAATAATACCTGGCATACTAAAAGTATCTATTGCTTCTACTCGCCAGCAAGTATGCTCTTCACCTTCCATTAAATCCTATAAATAAAATTTTTTATATCGTTTAAATTGTTTTAAGGCTGCTGTTGTTTTTGGCATTAAAATATTTAAAGAATGATTTGGATTATCTACACTTATACCATGTTTTTGTATATAATCAATTTTAGTTTCAACAGGTCCTCTTAATGCAATATAGGTTCTCTATTTATTTCCATTTTCATCATCCCACTCTATTTCATAAGAGCATTTTCTTATATCTCCTCTAAAATAAGCTAATTCAGTTAAATCTTGTAAATAAATAAGCCAATAAGTTCCTGTATTACACCATTCAAATATATCACCTGTCTTAAAACCATGTTCAAACCCAATAGATATAATTTTATCATCATAATCCTGTTTTAGTTTATTTGGATTAATTAATGCTCTGACTGGGTCTGCCTCACGGACTCCTTCCATCAGAGGCTAAAAATCATAAAACTATTTTTTTACAAAAGCTCCTTGATAAGAATATAAAGTTGCTTTATCTAAACTACGTCGTTTTTCTCGTATCATTCTATCTTGCTATGAAAATCCACCATTTGCTGCTAATCTTTTAGAAATATCAATAGCACCTTCAACAGTGTCTAATTTATAATTAGGTAGGCCTAAATTTCCCATTCGATTATTCATTAAATTTAGAATAGAATTCTTTCCTTTAAAATAAGGATATAAATTTTCCATATTTATTTTTTTATTATCCATTTTTGAACTCCTATAATAAATTTATAATTTCAAAAACTGTTTTTCTATAAATCTAAAAATCTAAATCTTTATTAACTTTTAGGCCCTCTAACTTTGATAATATCTATAAAAATTGCGGTTCATAAATGAAAATTTCATTTAGACCCGCAATTTCAATTATAACAGTATCAAGTTGTTTTTCCCAATCTTCTTCATGCTCCCGCATAGGAATAAGTTTCCATATCTAATTTGTCAAACGAATAACATCTTTTTTAATAACTTCAATAGGAAAATCAAATAAATATTTTGTCAATTAAAAGTACTCTTTTCTCGGAGAACAGACCAATTAGATTGGTATTCTCCATTTTCAGTAATTTTTCTTCTTTTATACAATCTCTACATATGCAATGACTATCTATTACATTCATTTAATAAAGATTGTAATTTAGATAAATGATTTGCCTATGAAGTCATTTTAAAATCTGAACCGCTATATTTCATTCTAGTATTTTCAATAGATGTTACTTGTCTCTAAACCCATGCAATCATCATTAATATTGCTAATATATTAATTTCTTCTGAAGTTAATGTCGCCGCAAATTTTGAATTTTCTATTACAAGTCTTGGGGGTTTATCTATATTATTATCATCATCAGATAAATCATCCCATAACATACCAATAATAAAATCTGTTGTTAAAACTTCATCCTCATGTTTAATTTCTGTTTCTATTACATAGTCATATAAATTATGTCTAGGAAATTCAAATCCAGGAATAGCATCTATTAATAAATTGCGTAAATCTCTAATAGTATCTTGAGGAGTCAATTCTACATACATATCATCAGTGATTTTACCAAGAAAACGATTATAGACTTCTGTAAATTGTGTTCCCATCTATAATCCTCCTTTAAAATTATTCAGCTGACTTAGGAGCTTCCTTTACTACATTATATTTGGGAGTTGTAGTTCTACGTCCTTCTGGAGCCTGCACTCTACGCTTTGGTGCTTCGTCATCAATAGTCTCTTTTGGTTTCTCCTCTTCTTGTTCTGCTCTAATATTTCTTAAAGCAGCTTCTACATCAAAACCTGTCTTTTTCTTTAATGCTTCTCTCTTCTCAATATCAGTAAGAGGAATAGAAATACTTAACTTCTTAATTAAATCAATAACTCCAGTAGGAGCAAAATTTAAAGTATCAATAAAAGCATCTAAAGAGCCAGAAGTAATCATCTTAGCTACATCAGCTTCGCTCATGTAATATTCAGGTTCAACTTTCATATTAAAAGTCTTAATTGCTTCATCACTTTGAACTTGTAAAAATCTAGTTAGAATATTTAATCCGCCGCTTTGATAGGTTAATTTTTCAAGTTCTTCAAAGCTAATTTTCTTAGTTTCACCAGGAGCAAAACTTCTACGAATACCATCTTCTGGTATTTTATATACAACAACGCTAGCACTTCTATTTTTTACATTACAATATTTATCCATTTTATTTTTCTCCTTTAACTCTTTAATAAAAAAAAGGGGGATAGGGGATTATCCCCTATCCCCTCATATTACAAAAGATTATTCAATTAACCCTTATTATAGTTCTGAACTTCGGTAACATACTGAGAACTATCCCAAACGCTACCAGCAAGATCAAGTTTACCCATTAAGCTAGTATCGGCATAAGCGCAAATGTTATTGGCTAACATAGCAACAACGCCAACTTTCTTATAGACTTGAATCTCACGGCTACGATCATAGTTGGTATATTCATCAACAATGGTATTACCCTCAAAAGCAATCTTAACAGGCTTACTATCAGCGCCAGAAGGAATAATGTAGCAATAACCAGGATCAATTACCTTACGAGTATTGCTTTCATCCTCTAGGCCTTGAGGTAAAATAATAACCTTACGACCCTTATAATTAGCAAGATGACCAGTGTCCCATAGCTCTTGCTTCATAGATTCAGTGTATCTCCAACCTTCGCTAGGAACCATCTTTACTGCGAATTCATAAGTACAATAAATTGAAGGCTCGCCATAAGCAGAAGCAATTACTAATAGACGATCAAATTCCTACTCGTCAAATCCATTAGCAACAACAATATTAGCAGGAGGTAGTTGGTTTATAGAAGCCTTTAAAGCATGACCAACTTCTTTAAAGATTAATTCATCCATACCTTCCATTACAATGTTAGTAACTTCAGCGAAATCAACACGACCATCAAGGAACTCTTCAAATCCAATCTGAGCTGCTCCACCGATAGCGCTAGTTCTCACTTCGAAGCTTTCAGCTTCGCTAGGACCTAGCTTAAATACTTCATAAATACCTGCAAGTCCAACACGAGTAATGAACTGCTTTGCGCGAGAACGCTGGTCTCTCTTACGTCTAAAGACTGGCTTATCGCCCTGAGCAAACTACTTAGTTTCAGCAAATTGCATATAAGCCTGCTCAACTTTCTTTGGAAGAACTTCATCAAGAGTCTCTTCAATAACAGAGAAAATTAAGTTTTTATTTTCACGATATAAAGCGTAAGTTCCAGCATATTCATTAAACTCACGACGTAAAGTTTCATTTAACTGGTCATAAGAGAAGTTCTCTCCATTCCAGCTGTAAGACACAGGAGCAGAAGGGTTAGCTTTTGCTACAGTCTTTGCTAATTGAACTAAATTATTTCTATCTAAAGCCATTATTCTTCTCTCCTTTCATTACTTAATACGCATGACTTTTACACCTGGTTGATAATCAGGCATATTATATACTTTTACAACTTGCCAAACCATATCAGCACTATCGGCACCAGCTTTAGCTAAAATACCATCAGCCGCCTGTGGAGTTAATAAATCTCCAACCTTTAAAGAGCCAGGAGCCTCATTGATAGTATTTGTAGTGAATAAATCACCAGGCATAGTCTTAAATACACGAGGAACCATAGAGGTACCTGCGGGCATCATCTTTTCTTTATAATCACGAAGCTTCATAAATAATCTCTTACGATATTCTTCTTCAATATCAGGATTATTTACATCATCCATTTCGTAATAATCATATACCTTAGAAGCTACAGCATAATCAGGTACGTGTAAATCATCGCCTGTAGTACCAGCAAATTTATTATCAGCATCAAACTTAAATTCAGGCTGAGCGTCGAATGCGCCAGTATCTTTGTTATAAACTTCTCTACGACCCTGTAGCATACGAGTAGGACCATACATTTCTTGAGCCTTATCAGAATCTAATGGACTATATACCCGAGCCTAGTAATTATCCTTTAGCATTGCAAATTCGCAATCTAACTGATCTTCTCTATATAATTTAATTTCATTATATACTAACATCCACTCGCCCTTACCAGTAAAGTTTACAAGGCCAGCAGCATAGTCATACTTAACAAATTGTCCCTGCTCTAAAATCTCAATAGCGGGATCGGCAGGTAATTGAGCATAAATCTGAGCATTTCTTTGAGCGGATAAATGGTTAGGCTCAACCTGGCCATAGCCAACTTCAACGAAACTTGCTTGAGATTTAATATGTCTCTTCAAAACTTCTCTAAGCATTTTCTATTTTTCCTCCTTAATTTATTACATTTCTTGCGCTACGGCACGAATAGCTTTAACCCAGGCTGGAGTATTATCATCGCCAGCTCCGTTTAAATTTAGTGTAACATCAGTGCCTTTATTTTTATTATGATCATCAAGGTTAAAACTGACCTTGTTGCGCACACAAATAATAGATAATTTTGCTTCAATATCATCTAAAGAATAAGTATCAATATTTTCTACAACATCTTTCTTATCTTCATCAGAAAGCATATAGAAACTATCAATCATCTTTTGTTTTTCAGCTTTTTCGATACCCTTCTTAAAAGATGTTAATTCTTGAATTTGAGTTTCTAAATTAGTAATTCTTTCTTTTGCTACAGAATAATCATTAGATAATGTAGTATAATTTTCATTTAAAGTATTATAAGTATTAGTTAATTCAGAATATCTATTATTCAATTCTACATATTCTTGAATTTCTTCTAAATTATATTTATCAACTTTACCCTCATTATTCTAATTTTTTTCTAATTCTTGCTATCTATTTTGAGCATATTGCTCAACAGCAGAAGCATCAAATTGAGGTTCTGCTTCTGGAGTATAATCCTCAATAAGATTAACAGACTCAGCAAATTCAATAGCATCATCTAGCATGGTGAAATTTAAACGATAATATTTATTATCAGCAATTAATACAGCAAATTTTTGTTCGCCATCTTCACAAACGCTCTCAATACTATATTGGTCTTTAACATGATCATAAAGAGCATTCCACAAAGTATCACCAATTTCTACTGAATATCTAGTAAACACTTTTTCTCCTCCTTTATTTAATAAATCTTTCAATTCGTTTATCATAGAGAATAATTGCTCTTTAAAACCTTCTTCTAAAGCGAATTGAATTGTAGGTGTTGTTATATTTGAACCTTCAAAACAAGGCTCATTATTTTCACCTAAAATACAAAGTTTTGAAATAATTGCCTCATTGATAATAAAAAATAAAGGCTCGTTATTTTTATTTTTTGACCAAGTTGCGTCTAAAGTTCCTTCATCTAATTCCATAGACTGATTATTACCTTTATCTAAAATACGCTTACATTCTGGATATTGGCCAGTCCATAGCCATCCCTCAGTCATCATATATTCATGTTCATTCTAACCATCGTCTAAGAATTTCTAAAACCAAACTTTAGCATTTAAATCTACAAATCCATAAGGTCTTGTAGTATCTTTTATTTTGAATTCACCATTTGATATATCAATAACTCTATTATGTTCTTCAAAATCCTATTTATCTTCATTAAAAAAGCCAACAATTGGACTACCTGGTAAAGAATTTGCCATACCTCTAGCAACTTCTTTTGTAATTATACTACCATTTCTATTAGGCTCTTCGCCCACATAACAAACTTTAATCTAGCATTTTGAAATTAAAGGATTTATTGGAGTAATATTAATAAATTCAATTGGCGTATCCATTTTTATACTAGTATGCAATTTATATACCTCCTTAGCTCATAGATTCTTTATTCTGAATTGTTTTTTCACTTTTCTAATCGTCAGGCTTTTCAGGTCTTCCCGCACTTCCAGAAGAAGATGAAGAAGAACTACTTGTTCCTGTTTTTTGAGAATTAGAACTTGAAGTTTTATCAGAATTGCCCTTTATATCTTCCATATTTAACGTAGAAGACATTAATGGAGGTATCATCAATTCACTTAAATGCATTACTTCATTTTCAAAATAAGCAGTATTTAAAATAGAACTCTAAGAATGACCTAAAGCCACTTCAGGCAACATTTTAGAATATCCTAATTGAACTTGCTCTTTATATAATTTAGATAATTCTTTATAATTATCCTAAGTAGTTTCAAGCATATACAGTCTAAAATTATACTTCTTTTTATTAGTTCCTTTTGATTGAACTATTCTATCAAAGAAAATTTCAAACTATAATAATAATGGACGAACCATCCCTTCATCAATTAATACAGATTTCTATAATGCCATATTACCATCTGTATTAAATAAATTCTACGATATACCAAGAGCATTAAATACTGAGCGCTCAACTTTTGCTAAATCATCCTGTGTGGCAGTAGTATTTTTATCAGACATATTAATAGAATCTATGTCCGCAAATGTTGTTAAAACATCAACGCCGACTGCTCTTTTTAACATTTCAACAGCATTATTATGTATGTCTCTAGCTTCATCAACGTCGAAAATTAAATCGCCATTTTTATCTGTTGGTAATTTCTAAACAATAATTTTTAATAACTATTGCATCTATTTTCTTCTGTCTAAATCCTAAGCTGCATCTAAATCTAATATTGCTGGGATAGCATTTATAAATAGAGGTAAATCACAACATCCATTTCCTCCATTTGGAAAATTAAATTTAACAGTATTTTCTGGCTCAAGCATCCACCATCCACCATCTCTGCTATCTCGATCTTCTGGAATTAATTTACCATTTTTATAAGCTACATAGCCTTTTTTAAATTCTTCTGGAAATAAATTCAAAATTTTCATTCTATATGTAGTATCCGGAAAAGCCTAATCAAAAAATTTCATATTAAATTCTACCGCAGGCAAATTCCCTATGCTATATCTAGAACGACAATAATTAATAGGTAATTCCTATAATATAATCCCATCAGAAGAATCAACTATATAACCATAATATGCTCCGTTCTTAACTACATTTAAAGCAATTTCATTACATACTTTTGGTATATAAGAATTATCAAGATATGTTAAAAGCTTAGAAAAATCTTTCATTACTTTATCACTTTTAACAGTTTCATCATAAACTTCTGGAACTATATACCAATCGTATCTATACATACTAGCTATATAATTACATACTCTAGAGTAAATACCATTAATCTTATAAAAATAATTAGATATTTCGCGCAATTTCTATATATCATTAGTTAACAATGCCTAATAAATATTTTCTTTGCTAATAGTACCTTTAGTACATCTTTTTATAGAGCCAAGATTTAAAACAGCATCATCTAAAGTTTTTGTATTAACTTTTATTCTACCATATTCAAGAGGTTTATGATTCATCATTTCAAAACCTTTTGAATGAATAGCATCCTATCTGTTTATTTGTTCTTCCAAATCTCGCACCTCCTTTTTTAATATCCAGCTAACTTCATAATATAATCATAAGAAATTAAATTCTCATCTGTATATGGAATTTCTATCAATTTAAAATCGTGTAAGGCACAAAATCTTCTTTTTTTATTATCATTAAACTACTATTGATAAAGACCTTTTTTACCGCCAAATTTTTGACTCGCTTCATAATGTTGTTTTCCTTGATATTCAATAATAAAATCGATATAACCATCATCATCAAATACTACGAAATCAAATCGAAGAGGTCTTCCATTAGAGCTTTTTAAATCAGGAAAAATATATTCTTCTTTAAAATTTAATCCTGCTTCTTTTAGAATTTCTTCAATTTTAATTTCTCCTCTTGATGCTCTCATAAAATTCCTCCTCTCTTAATTATAAAAAGCCCATTCTTTAGCATTAAATTTTTTCTTCTTTTTCTTTTTATCTTCTTCTAATTTTATATAATATAAGCCATATTCAAAAGCAGAAAATTTATCTTTCTTAATACCTTTATTAGCTTGTTTTAAAATAATATTTACTCCTTCATTTTCTTCACGGAGATTCATCATTTCTTCTTCTAATATGGAAGTTAAAGTAAAAGGTTTTAAATAATCTGCCCTTTTATCAGTTGTCATATTCTAACCAACTTTTGTAGCTAATAACTTATTTTTAGCAATTCTTTCATGAATTAAGAATTTAACTTTACCAGAGGCTAATTGCGCACGAGCATTTGCATGAGCTTCTGTATTAATTGGTGCATTTGCTTTTATAATATATAAAGCGTCTAATTCTGTAATATTTGTTTTATATTTTTTATAGTATCCTTCTTCATCATTATATACACCAAAATCTGGTAATACTTCACCAGTATCTGGATCTATCTAACTTTTGACCATATAATCTACTAAGCCAATACCCATACCATTACCATCTATTACCAATCTCTATGCTTTATATTTATAGAATAATCTTTTTAACTTTATAGCCTAATCTTCAAAATGTTCATCTGATAGAGTATAAATATTAACTAATGTCTTTAAGGCATTACCCTAAGACTAAGGAGTTACTTTAAATACACAAATTACTGTATCGCACCCTTTTCGCCCAACGTCGGCCGCAAGCACATAATATGCTAATTTAGATGAACGACCAGAAGCCTCATATTCAGGCTAATTTAAAATTCTATTTCTTTCAAATATTTCAGCGTTAAAGAAGGCATCTTCTACTGTTCCAGACCATTTACTTTCATATTCTCTATCAAAAGAAGCTTCATTATAAGTGCCTTCATTTTTTTGGTCTGTAATAAATGTTTTACTCTATAATCCAACAGCAACAGGAGTTCGCCAAGTACCACCTAAAACCATACAACGCTCTGGCTAAGTAACCATACGCACTAATAAGCCAATAAGTCTATCATATGGATATGTTCCTTTGTATCCAGCTGTAGTAATATAAATCTAAGATTTATTTACAGGTTCTTCTTCATGAACACTGCCATCTTTAGCTCTACGAGGAATTGCCATAACGGGAATAATAACTTCACGCAATATAGTGTCATCAATACCAACACATTCTTCCATTAGTCCTCCATGACGACGCTATCCACGAGTACTTTCACGTGCGGCTAAATTGTCAAGAACTGAACCATTCTTAAAGATATATCTAACTTTATCTTTACCTTCTAAAGTTTTACCTCTAGACCAATTAATTTCTCTTTCAAAACTTGGAATTAATTTACAAATTTCCTATACTTTATCATGTAAGATACTAGCACCTTGCTCTTTACCGCCAGAAGTAACAAATAAATGAACTCCAGGGTAAAGAATACATCTAATCATTAATGCCATAACTGATAAAAAAGATTTAGAATAAGCACGAGGGAAAACCGCATACACATACTAAAACCGCATAACACAACGCAAGAAAACTCTCTAATAGAAGTAGAACTAAAATTCTCCTTCTTTTGGCTCAATACGTGTTCCCCTAACCATAAAATCAACAAATAAATCTGGATATTCACGCCAAAAGGCAGTATATTTGCGTATAATCGGCATTACTGCCTACACTCTTTCTTCTGATAAACCAATTTTTTTCCGAGATGTTGATAAATCTAATAAATCTTGTAATGCCATTAAATATCAACACTTTCCTATAAAAACATATTTACGGAATCATTATTTATTTCATTTTCTTTAAATTCTTCAAAATCTTCAAAGTCTTCATCTTTTAAAGATTTTTCTAGCTCTTCAATACTTAAATCAGCATCATCAACAATATCATCATCTAATTGGTTCTTTTCATCTTCATCTTCTTTAGCATTCTATTTCAATGCCATTTCAATCATATTACTTAAATTAGTTTCTTCTTCAATTAAGGTTTTTGTATATCTCTACATATCCTAAATTGTAAAATCAACTTTATCATTAGGCTTTTCTATATAGTATCTTTCAATATAGCCTTCTTTTTCACATAATTCTATTAATTCTCCAACAGAATCAACAAATTCACCAGTTTCAGCTTTATTCTAGGCTGCCGTAAATTTACCGCTCTTCATTAATTCATTATAAACTCTACTAACTTTTTGGAATCCCTCAATATCACCAATATCAATTAATTGATTCATTTTTAATGAAGTTTTACAAATAAATTTTAAAGTATCAATATGTCCTGCGGTCTATATATCGTATGACTCCATCATATCATTATATAACTATTCAAGGTAAATCCATTCTTCTGGCTTATAAGCTTTACCCCATTTTAATCGAAGATATAATCTATCTTCATCAGTTAAATCATCATTAAAGTCATCTTGCGCTCCATTTGTTTGCGCAAAATAATCCTCTGTTTCAGATGATGAATTATCAGAGATATTTGTAAACTATGGCTCTTCTAATGGCTCAGTAGGAATTTCAAAAGTTGCTTTATTAATAGCAGTTGCTATCTATTGAGCATCATACCCCTAACGCTTCATAGTTTGTTCTATTTTATTATTAGCCATTTCTTGCAGAAATTCTGTATCTTTCCAACGATAATCTTTAAACTATTTAAGTTTCATTTTCCCAAGATAACGACCTACAATTGTCATTCCAGTAACTTTACTTTTATCTCTGGCATAAGAAGCCATTAATTTATTCCATTCATCTGGGATGTATGGAACATCAGCTTCCTATAAAATCCATAAATAAGTATCTGGATTCCAATTATCAACATGCATTGTCATACATTTTTTACATATTTTAAATTTTCCATCTGGATATTTTTCTAAATTATTGCTGCCATAAAAATTTTCTTCGCCCATTGTGCGATTACATTTTTCGCAATAATAAGTTTCTCTACTCATATAAATCCTCCTTTACTATTTTAAAAAATATCAAAAAAGAAATTATGGCTTTTTGACCTTATTATTACGACAATCTTTACAAATAGAATAAAAACCATCACGACTAGTCTTATTTTTACTAAAATATTTATTATGGGCTAACTTAATTTGCCCACAACGACTACATTTTTTATACTTACCTTTTTCCTCATTTAAATAATAATAATCAAGGAATTGATCTTCCGCATATGAGGCAATTATTTTAGGGATTTTATTTCGCCATAAACTTGATATGTATTCTAAACTATGTTTTATTCCAAACTCCATTTGTATTTTTTCTTGGATGTCGATGTTCTATAATCCATCAATTTTATATTCAACAATTTTTTCATATAAAGGATAGTCTTTTAAAGCCTTATCGGCCAGCATATCAAAATCGTGCATAATAAACCATATATCTTTTTCAAATTCGCCCCAAGCACTTTCTTTTAAGCCGGAATAATTACATAGTATTGTTGAAACAACTTTTGGGTCTATGAAAGAAACACCCGAAGGAACAACATAACCTTCTTCGTCAAAAGTAAAATCACTATCCATTGGTAAGAAATTGCGCGAACGAACTAATTTAGTTGGAACAATAGGTTTGCGGTAAGCATTTTTAATAACATATTGGTCTTTACGCAATTCTATAATAGTTTTTTTAATTATAAATTTGTCTTTTCCTTCACTAGTTTTTAATTTTTGTTCCCAATAAGCAATGGCTTCACGCAACTATTTTAAACAAGGAATTTCTTCAACATCTTTTTTTGTAATTGTTACTTTTGGCTAAAAAATCATATTTTTATTTTCTGTTATTAAATTATAAATACCGTCTTCACCATTTTCTAATTGGGAAACAAGACCTTCAAAAGAAGTTTCTCTTTTTGTAACTGTAGCCATTCGGTTATCAGTTAAGAGCTTGCGCTCTTTTCTTTCTTGTTTCTCCATACAAAGAACCAAATAGTCTGCTAATACTTCCAAGTATGCTTCAGAAGGATTAGGATTTTCTTCTAATATTTTTTCAACTAATTGGTTTCTTTCTTCTGGAGTTTGTAAAGAATAATCTAATTTAATCATTTTTTACCTCCAGTTCTCTAATAATGAAATTATACCAGAAAAAAGTTAGAAAGTCAAGAAAATTTTAAATATTAAAATTGACAAAATTAAAATTTTTTGGTATAATATTTTAAAAAGGAGGATTTATTATAGAAATGATTCTTAATTATATTATAATAGGTTTTTTAGGACTATCTTGTTTATTTTTTTTATAGTATATAAAATGGCAAAAGAAAACTTTAAGTTTAATCGTTAGCGAAATGATAGATGAATTTACTGAAAATATAATACCTTGTAAAATAATTTCAATTAGTAATTTTAATCAAAAAGAAGATAGTATAGTATTTGATTTTTCGCATTATGAAAAAGAAGATGTTGTAGTTATAATAAAAACATATAAAAAAGAAGCAAAAGATACAAATGAAAAACTTATAGATGGAAAAGCTATATATTATCCTTGCGCAGTAGTTTATAAGTTAGGAGAACAATGGTTATGGCAAATGTAATAATAGCAATTTTCTGGTGTATATGTTCTCTATTGGTAATGATATAGTATGCTCCTTTTTGTAAAGATTTGTCTAATGCAAATTACTTTTTAGTTGGATTTATTTTTATAATAGGTGGTCCTTTTTTTGTTATAGTAAATGTATTAGAAGCGTTATTAGATATGATATTACCAGAAGGATGGGATAATCAAAATGGATTGTAAAATTGCGATAATTGAATTTGGAGATAATCAAAAAGTAGATAGTGTTTTAATTCAAGGAGTATCTGAAGAGGCTTTTAATCAACCTGCTCATATATATTATTATTCTGATGATATAACATTAGAAGAAGCATATCAAGAAATTATAGATTTAAAAGAACATTATGAAATAATTTGGGTTTTAAGCCCATTGCCGGAACACTTATAGGATTTATTATGCAAGATTTAATATACAATACTCCATTAATGTTAGATGAGATAGGAGCAGCGATTTTTTGTTATTGTGAAGATTTTGAATTGGAGTGCGCGCGAAAAGGTATACGAGATCCTTGGTAGCATAGACCTGATACTCAAAATCCAAAAGAGATAAAAGCTTGGAAAGAAGAAAGAGATGACTATATACGAGAGAGAGAAAAATATATAGCATTACAATTACTTGATGAATATGGATGGGAACCTTTTGAGGAAAGATGCCGAAAAAGTATTTTTTCAAGTGATTTAAAAGTATTATTAGAGCAAATGTCTCCTTGTATGTCTAAATTAAATCCACAATGCTCTTTCTTTTGTAAAAATTATTATAATTGTATGGGAGACGAAGATGGTTAGAATTAATGATGTGGAATTAGTGCCTGAATAGTCAGTATATAAAGTTGATGCATCAGGACGTATTATTTTACCTAGCTATATGCGGAAAAAATTCGGAGTTGAGGCTGGGGATTTTATGGATTATTATACTGCTTATGTTGATGGTGAATGGTTTTTATGCGCTAAAAAGCATGAATTAACTGAAGCAGAAAAAAAGAAGATTGCGGAGACTGGTAAACTATGAGAAAACCTGCGGGAATACTTGGATCTATGGCGCGTAATAGCCAGAGAAATGCTACGATGACGGCTACTAAAGCGGTATATCAGGTTTTATTTAATGAAAAACCTAAAAGAAAGAAAAAAAGTAAAAATTCCTAAAAATAAAGCATCTAAAAAGATGCTTTATTTTTTTTTATCATTATCTGAATTGAAAAAATATTTATCGTTATCTAAATTGAAAAAAAATATTTGGTGGGAAAGTTGGTCAGAGAAAACCATTTGTAACTTTTTGTAATTTTTTGTTCCCGAAATGTACCCCGGGGCTGTATGCAAAAAGTATTGCCGACTTTTCACGGCTTGCCTATTGTGAACCATTCACCCACCCCCGGCAAATTGCACAAAACCAGCCCCTTACAAACTCTTGCATTTTGTGCACTATTAACTCTTGCAATTTGTGAAATATCTGCTAGAATAATAGACACAAGGGGAACACAAAACCCCGGACGCAAGCCCAAAAGACAGCCGAAAAAAAATTCAAAAATTTCTCAAAAAGGGCTTGACAACTGAAACAAGCTGTGGTATCATGTAGGTGTTCCAAAGAGGTACGGAACACAAACCCCTAGCAGAGTATCTCAGTAGAAGAAAACTGAATAAACCGCCGGAATCAGTCGACCATGTGCAGACCCATATATTGGGTGATTGGGGGATATAGGGCTACTCCGGATTGAACAGGACAGCAAAATCACAATATCAATTATAAAGGAGTAATAACTATGAAAAAGTTTAACAAATCCTATACACTGTCCCTGAGCGTAAACTACGCGCTTATTACCACCGACAGCGACTCCATCACGGCTATTGACCTAGCCAATGACGATATTGGCGCAACTCAGTGGTTTCATGAGCAAGGATATAAAGCTCGCATTGAGGGCAATACCCTTGTTATCGGTAAAGACTACGGCTGGACTAAAGTCGAAAGCCGATATGTGATTATCCCCGACATTGACTATCATGACTACAGGGAGAACCGCAACTATACCGCTATTATAGCAGCAGCTAAGCGGTTCGCTATGGCGCATACACTGGCAATCGTTCACAAAATTAACAGCGGGTGCTAAGCCCGCTGTACCATATAAGGAGGTATATATCATGGCAAAGAATCAATACAGAGTGGTCAGCATATCGGATATGTGGGGCAATAAGCTCCCTATCGAAAAGATGGAGTTCTGGGCCATTGGTAAAGACTACGCAATTGGACATTATAAGGGCTACGGTTTCGATAAAAAGTACGCAAGCCATGACGGCTATACTGTCATTACTGAGGAGGTATAACGAATGTACGACTATAACATGACCATACAAGAAATCAGCGACTATAACGCTGATATGCTGGAACTGGCTGGCACTGATTACCAGCCAACCGATGAAGAAATGGAAGAGATGTACGCAGACGCTAAGGTAAGGGGACTGGCTGAATAAGCCAGCCCCACCACATAACAAGGAGGATATAACTATGGCAACTATCATTCACATCCAAGAGATTACATCTACACAGGTTAACGAGATAACCGCGGCCAGTATTGAAGACGCAATGTGGGCATATGCTCATAACGCCGCATTCAACTGGGATGACTTCGAATGTGCCAAGCTCAAGAAATATCCTCATAGCGAGGACATCAACTGGATGGAGTTCGAGTTTATCACTGAGAAGCTCACCATCCAACACATATATGGAAATCGGTACACCGCTGAGTGGGTCAACATCTGACCCACCAGCTCTCACTGCACCGCTGACAATCACCTGCATCCGCGGGCTGGTGCTTAATCCAGCCCAACTAATTTTCAATCTAAACTGCTTAATATGAAAGGAAAATGAATTATGAAGTACACTACCAACCGTCGAATCAATGTCCGCACCATTCGCAATATCGCAGAGAACCAGGGTCTGACCCTCCGAAATGGAAAAATCGTAGAATACAAGACCGGCTGGCAGGTCGGCATAACGGGCATCACCTGCAAGACTCCCGAAGAGGTCAGCGACCTTCTCCACCATGGCATTTGTCGCAAGGGCAACATCGGCATCTGGTATTCCGGCGGCATCTACTATATCGATGTTAGTAGACGAATCACCACTAAGCAAGATGCCCTGAAAGTCGGCAAGATTATGAATCAACAAAGCATCTACGGATGGAGACCCCGGAAAAAAGGTCAGCTGGTCTGGTGCTAAATTTCAAATGAGAGAGGGCATAGCCCTCTCTCACTCTCAAATTCAAAATGAAAAAAGGAGAATAAATCATGAGTGAAAAACATACCGGTCGAGTTTGCACAGTATGCCCGGAATGCGGCAAGCGTCAATGGGTCGAAGTCATTTTCCCAAGTTGGAATGAGCCTTTTGAAGATACCACTTTTCACTGCGAGAAATGCGGTATAGAGCTGAAACTCACTGACCCGCACCAATTCGATGAACATGGCAACATTATCAATTGAAACCGGGATTCAAAAAAGAATCCCGGTTTCATTCTTTTTTTTTGTTTCATTTTTCAAATGAATATTAGACACATCCCAAAATTCAAATTAATATTCTTGTTTGCCGGCGCGTTTGCGGCCCTTTCGAAGCCCAAACGCGCCGAGTTTTTAATATGCCAACCGCATAGGAATTTTATGGCTCGATTCTTGTGCATATTGCACAAATATGGCAATCCCATAAAAAAACCGCTTGACATTTCTAATCGAATATGCTATACTAAAGATACCAAAAGAAAAGGATGATAACCGTGGTGGATAAATGCCCCAATTGCGGCAGTACCGCACAAATCAGATTGGCTTATGAAGGAGCAACTTCTACTTCATTATCTCGTACCTACAAGTGCGGATGTGGAGCTTCTGTGACGATTATTTACAAGAAAGTGGAAGTAATTTCTCGTTCGCCCTCTGGCACAAAATTATAAAAAGAGATTGACAAATCCCTTCTACTGTGTTATAATACAAACAAGAAAGGATGGGGGATTCCAAATGAGAATTAAAACAAGTTATGTGGCTGATGATGGTACTGAGTTCGACACTGAAAGTAAATGCCGAGATTACGAAGCAAAAACCAGTAAGGTAATTGCGGATGAACTTGCAGTTGTGCATCGTGTATGCAAATTTTTCAATTCCGAAGGTAAGCAAATTCAACTTGATTATCGATTCAATGAATCCGATGTGTATGGTGTCCGTATCAACTGTCCTGCTGATGAAGTCGATGATGTGATGACCATTTTTGGGAAGCATTTTGATGACCTCTACTTCGCACTTGCGGATTCTGGTTTTCAAACCAATTGTGAGGCTATTTTGGTTTACGACTGGACTGGCAATGGCGGAGGATGGTCTGAAATTGACTGCGAAAAGCAGGAATGGTTCAAATTCATTTTTGCGGTTATGGGGCAGGAATAATGCCTGCCCTCTCCTAAAATTCCAAAAGGAGATTTGAAATGAAAAAGCGAATTAGTTATGCAGATTGGACTGCTATTGGAACAGGTAATTACGCAGTAAAATGGTTTCGTCCGATGTGTAAATATACTTTGGTTAAAGAGGGCGATAAGTTCAAGAGAGAACAATACATTCCTCTTTGGTTTTATCTTTTGATTTTTATTCCTGTCCACTTAGCCCAGGCTTTGTGGTGTATGTGGGATGGCGGTCTGCGAGAATTTGAATTTGCTGACCGCTACCTTGGTGGCGATTATCTTGGCTTTGCGGGCGATCCCGCCTATGAAAAAGCAAAAGAAATTTGGGAAAGGGCTTGACAAAGCCCTTTCTTTATGTTATAATTGAGATACAAAAAAGGAAAGGAAATGAATACTATGAAAACAAAGATTATCGAAATCCTTCGTGAGCATCCTGGTTTGCGGAAGAGAGAAATTGCTTCTTATCTGGATTGTCATCACTTCAAGATTCTCAAAGCTATGTCTGAACTGAAGGATGCTAATTTGATTAAAAGCATCTGTATCCACGACACTGCTAGCATGGAATTCTACGATAAGTGGTATGTGACTGAGGATGTTCTTGAGAATGGTGCATCTTTGATTAATCCCGATGATTTATAATCGGGATTTTCTTTTGATTCTATTTTTTATTTCAATTTTGATTCCATTTTTCATTTCATTTTTATTTCAATTTTAGTTTGAGCCTGCCGCGGTGGGGTGTCGCGGCAGGATTTTCATTTTAATTAGCAAATTCAACAATTTTTGATTGAAATTTTGTATTTATTTTGTGCAACTTTTTATCCCAAAATGCTTGACAAACTTGGTTCCATGTGCTATAATACAGATACAAAAAGAGAGAAACAATCCTCCAAAAGAAAGGAAAATGAACTATGTTGAAACTCATCATCAAGAATCTGTCTGATTATGCTATTAATTATAATTACATCGTGGCTTCTGCGGTGGATGGCGACCTGCGGTTCTATGGAGCCTGGAATAATAGAGGTAAAGCCTATGAAGTAGCAAAGAATATTGGCGGAGTGGTTATCAAGAACCCTAAAAAGTTTATGTAAATAGAAAGACCTGAGAAATCAGGTCTTTCTATTTAGTCTGCGTAAATGGGCGCGGCCTCCCAAAATTTTGATACGCCCGGCACAGTGGATAAAAAATAAGCGGATTGTGAGAATAAAAAATAGATAAAAAAGGGCTTGACAAAAGCCCCTTTTAATGTTATAATAAGAATGCGGAAGGAGCCGGGGAGTGAGAAGGTTAGTTAGCCTATGCTAACTAACCTTTTCAAAAAAAATAAAAAAGGCTTGACAAACTCTTGCCTATGTGCTATAATACAGATAGATAAAAGGAAAGGGGCTAATGACTGTGAATATTAAAGAAAAGATTCTAATGGCGGTTAGTATTACCTCATTTGCGGTTTCTTGGATAGTTATTATTCTTAGTATTTTTTTAGGTGCAATCTAAAAAAAACTATTGACAAATCAAAAATCATGTGCTATAATTAAGATACAAAAAAGGAAAGGAACTGATCCAAATGAAAAAATTCAACTCTCATCCCTACGCTAACTGCGGTGTCCATGAGACTGAAAATGGCATTACTCTTCAGTCTTATTCCACTATCGTGGCAACCATTGACAATGATGGCTGGTTGAAAATCTACGGCTTATACTCAGCTACTACCAAGCGGCACATCAGTTGGTTTGTGAAAGAGTTCGCAAATCTCACCTATCAAACCGCAAAGCGGCTGTATACTGATGGATACCGGTACAATATCTACACCGGCGAAATTGGTGAATAAAAAAAATCAAAAAAGGGGGCTTGACAAAACAAGCCCCTTATGATATAATAAAGGCACAAAAGGAAAGGGGATAAAACAATGAGAATTCTTGTAGCCAATGACATGATTAAAGCATTTTGGGAACACTTCTCTCCCATGGGTCTGATTTCTTTATATGGTTCTTTGAGTGCTTGGACCGGAGAGATTTATCTGGTTGACCTGCGCAGATGGGATAGAGAATATACCAAAGAAGAAGAAGAGAAAATTTGGGAAGAGGTTTTACAGTGGGCAGTTAGCTGCCCCCTGTAAAAAAAAGCTTGACAAATCCAAAAACCTGTGCTATAATAAAGACACAAAAGGAAAGGGGAATAAAACCTATGAAAAGAATTAACAAGACCACTGCTCGCAAACTTTACAATGAGCACAAGGACTTCTGGATTACCGCTTGTAATATGCGGCCTGAATGCGGAATCCTCATTGGCTCAGCTAGTTTTGAGTGCATGACTGAAACCCCATTTGACACAATGGTGGATAGCTTCACCTACTACAACTGCGATAATGAGCGGGGACGCTATCCGGCTTACTACATCGAGGACTGAACGAGGGAGAAATCCCTCGTTTTTTCAGCGGCGCGTTTGCGGCCCTTTCGAAGCCCAAACGCGCCGAGTTTTCAATAGAACAGGTTGCTGCAAATTTCTCACTCAATTTGATGATTTTTGTGCAATATGACGAAAATCCTAAAAATATTATTTTGGGGCTTGACAGGAAAGATTTTATGGTGTATAATGATGGTACAAACAAAGAGGAGGTAAAACCTATGAGAGAACACCTGATTCGATTCCTTGACAACCGCCTGGAGTTGGCAAGAGTCACCACCGCATCCCGTTCCCTCGTCCGCGAATATGAATCCCAAGCCTATGGTGCTTTGGCTTTCTATTGTGAGGCTTGCTACTATGAGAATAAAGCCCAAGAGGAAGAAGCCACCATGAATCTGTGGAATGATTACTACCATACTGAATTTTTCAATGCCTGGCTGGAAAAAACTAAATAAAGGGGTTGACAAAACCCCTTTTATCGGTTATAATAAGGTAGAATTTAAATCAAGGAGGAACCTACAATGACTACTCTGGAATACACTATTATCAACAATCTGATGGCTGGCTTGACCCTGCGAGCAATCGAAGAAAAGTTTCCCTGCTTCACTGATATTTTCAACTCCGATTTTGAAAATCAAAATCGTACTATTACAGTGGTAATTACTTGCCGGGAAGAAGATGCTCCCCACATCAAGGAGTATCTTGCCCCTTTCGTATAAATGAAATGAATAAGTCGTCCCGATAGGCAGTCCTATCGGGGCGCATTTTTGGCCGCTCGCGCATGGTCGTCGCGAGCGGTTTTTGCGCAATATAGAGGCATTCCACTTTTTCAATCCAGCAAATTTGTGCAATATGCACAATTGACAAATCCCAATAAGTATAGTACAATATAGGTACAATAAAAACGAAAGGAAGTAAAAAATTATGACTATCGGACTTTGGATTGCGGCAATCGTTGCAGGTATTATCGGCCTTATTTTCAGTGCTATGGTTTGGTACCTTGACGATAACGCAGTAGGAGGTATGCTGGGCATACTTATCACTGTGTTTGTTGTCCTTCTTATTATCGGCGGTGGCTTCTGGTATTGCAACAATACTGCGGGCGGCATCCGAGCAATGAAAGACCAGCAGAGCAACCTGAGCAATGGCTTGATGCGAGAAATTACGATTACTGCTGAGGATGGCAGAGAGATTTTCCACTATGTCGGCAAATGTGATATTGAAACAAATGGCAATTATATTCTGTTTGAAGATGAAAAAGGTTTGCGCCAGATGATTTATTGGGGCATTACTGATACAATCATTGTTAGCGAATTACCAGAAAAATAAAAATTGGGGGTTGACAAAACCCCCAATTCATGTTATAATAATACTACCAAAAGAAAAGGAGACAAAGTAAATGATTACCTATGAAATGATTCAGCAAGCCCAGGAGCAACTGATTTCTCATTGGGAGGAGGCAGGCAAACGAGTGATTGAGGAAACCGCAAAAGTTTCACCCTTCAATGGCGGAAGCAAGGAGTTCCTTGACCACTGCACTGCTTGCGGTGGAAACTGGGGAGGAATGCTTTTAACCGGGATCCGGGAACTTTATCCAGCAGTATGGGATGCTATTCCCGATGATATGGGAATCAATCCTTTCGCCTGTATCTGCTCTGTTTTGATTCTCTGCGGAGTTGATACCAGCGAATAAAATTGGGGGTTGACAAACCCCCAAGAGCATGATATAATAAAGAAAAACAAGTGAGGTAATTATTATGACTATTTCCACTATTTTGGCTATTGCTTTTGGCTGGCTGTTCGTTAACAACTGGCTGACCCTGATTTTTGTCAAGATGACAGGCGATTTCTTCTCCTCCTGGGGTGATTACTTTTGGCTATTCATTATGTCTATTACCAGTCCTATACCTTTTCTCATGCTTTACTGGTTTTGTAAGCTCAAGAGAAAATTTAAGAACTGGAAGCTACTCTAAAAAAAGTTCTTGACAAACAACCACGCTTATGATATAATAAGGATACAAAAGAAAAGGAGATAAAAATTATGATGAATACTTACACTATTTACCTTGGCGCAACCCCCATCGCCAGTGTGGCTAATACCGATGCTGCTTATGCTTGCTACGAAGCAGCAAAGACCATCGGCGAGTTCGTCGACAGAAGCGTTTCTCTTGTATGGGACGAAACCGGTGAGGAGATCGCTTACAGCGATCCCCCCGAGGAATACTTTGAGGATGAACCCGCAGACATTAATGATGATTGTGGTTTCGACCCCTATCTGGGTTGCTATACCGATGATTGTTAAGCGAGGGAAAACCCTCGCTTTTCATTTAGCTTTTTCAGTCGCGCGCCCACGGCCCAGGCGCGCGAAATTTCTATTATACCACACCCCTGGCATTTTGTCAAGAGAAAAGTGTAAAAAATTTTATACAAATATTTTTCCCGCAATTTGTGCATTATTACAACTTGACTTCTGGATTATATGTGTTATAATGTTTATAGAAAATCAAGGGAGGAATTAAGATGGCTACCAAAGGTGAACTCAAAGCACTTCTCGCTACTCTCGGCATTACTAAGGCTACTTCTCGAGGGCAGGTTAGGGATATGCTGGTAGATAAGGGGTATACTTTTCCGGAATACCAAGTATGTGATGGAGCAAGCAAAATGTGTATTGTTCCTAAGCACGCTGATTTCGTTATTAAGTGGTCTACGGCATACTACGCAAATGAAAAAGGTTATGATGAAGCCTATGATGAAGTTCTTATTTATCAAAAGGCGACTAAAGCTGGTTTAGAAATGTTCTTTCCTAAAACTGAGGTCCTCTGTACTGTAAATGGAGTTGTCTTTGTAGTACAAGAAAAGATTGACTTTTCTGCCCTCAATACTCCCCGCAACAAAGAAAGCAAGTACATTTATAAAACTAAGACTGTTTCCCCGGCTATCATTGATAAAATAGATACTTGTTTTCAAAGTATCCACAGAGGACGCTCGATTGATACCACATGGGCAAGTATGGCGATTATCATTTACGGAAAACGTAAATGTAAAACCTTGTGTAAGTTCGTCATTGAAAATGGTATCAATGACTTACACTCGTCTAATATCGGTTATCTGAGAGACAGACCTGTCATTTTAGACTTTAGCGGTTATCATAGAGATTAAAAAAGTTCTTGACAAATAGCTAAATCCATGATATAATGTTGATACAAACCAAGAGGAAAGGAAATGATAAGTATGGCTAGACCACCCCCTGTTGTGTGAATGTGTATTGTATTATAAAATTAAAATTATTTTTAATAACTTTGTTTCTTGCTTTGTTTCACTCAAAAAAATGCTACTGGTATTGTTGGGATATACGGCAATACATTTTAAGGTATCATTTATAATGTGACTGAAATCAGAAGTAAGTGATGGAGATTTAGTTAGTCATTTACTGTTGCTCCTATAAACAGAATAACAACAGAAAAATCCAGTAAAGCGGTGCATCCTTTGCTGATAACTGCGGGCGGGAGTAGCTACCCCGCCCCATCCTAATCTAAACCTAATTGTAAAATTGGGTATTGACATATTTATAAAAATATGTTATAATATTTATAGAAAATAAAGGAAGTGAGATAAATGAAAAAGAAGAAATATTCTCGTGAGTATCTCAAAAAAGATGGCGAAGAACTCCAAGACTATTTGAATTTCCGCAAACGTGGAAGTAAGGTAGAAAGCAAGAAGCGATATAATCGCCAAAAAATGAAGAAGGAGTGGTAGAAATGGCAAAGAAAATGAAGGTTCTGCGGGATGGCAATGGTAATCCCATCAAGGTCGTATCGGTAGAGGACAAGGTTCTCCGGTGCGGGATGGTATTCACTACTGATTATGGTCTGCGCATGACCATTGCCAACTATGATAATACTAGCGGCTTGTGGCTTTGCGAAATTCCCGGACAAAACTATACCAGATATTTTGATGAATATACTATCAAAAAGTATTTGGGATGGAGGAAGTAAAGATGGATGGAAATGATTACCTTATAAGCAGAATTAAATGGCTAAGGGGAGAAAAAATTCGCCTTCAGAAAGAATTAAAAAAGATTGAAAAGGAAATAGTTCAAATTGAATTAAAAATTCAAAAACAAAGTATTGACAAATCTGTCAATCAGTGATATAATGTAAATACAAAAGAAAAGGAGGAAACAAAAATGAAAATCAAGAGAAGCTTTTATAGATGGTTCCGACGTAGACGTAGAAATTTGGCTCGTTTCATTCTTGGCTTTGAGGATTGCCCAATCGATAATCGTAGAAGCTTCAAAGCGGAAATTCAGCGCGGAGTTCTGATTTCGGTAGTTTCGACGTGTATGATGTTCATTTTTGCTTTCTTTGCAATTGCTACAATGTAAGGAGGATTTTCTCGTGAAGATGATTTTGAAAGATGGCGCTATCTATTCCGTAGGTAATTGGGACAGCAAAAAAAGCCAATGGGTCTGCCAGAATGTCAGAACCGGAGAAAATCGGCTTTTTGAGCCTAACGAGGTCATGAAAGCTATTGATATGTCTCCTGCGGCAATGGCTGTACTGAAACTGGGCTATTAACCCAGTTTCAAGCCGGCCGCGCGCAGATGTCGCGGCCGAAATTTTCATTATATCACAGCCCAGCCATTTTGTCAAGCAAAATTTGCGAAAAAATTCAACAAAATATTTATCCCAATTTTGTATAGTTTGCCTATTGTAATCTGCTATTGAATATGCTATAATTAAGGCACAAAACAAAGGAGGTTATGACCTATGAAACGTGGCGCACATTATCATTGTCCGGTGAATGGCTGGGACTGCCCCTACTATAAAGACCATGAAATTATTGAAGGGGATGAGGAATTTTGTCTCTGTAAAATCCCCGGCAACCCTTATGAAGAATGCGATGATTTCTTCTCTATGTTCGGTGAAGGCTGTGAGCCTGATGATTATACCGATTACTATCAAGAAGATAATTAAAAATAAGGGGTTGACAAACAACCCCTTACATGATATAATATCTATGAGGTGATAAGAATGATTACATTTAAGTACAGCGACCTAACTGATAGCAGTACGATGGCTTATAAGACTTTCGATAAACATTACAAATCCATTGAAGCCAGAAGAAAGCAACTCGAAAGAGAAGAATCAATCATGCTTGGTTTGACTGCGAGAATGCAGAATCTGGGCGAAATCACTTATGACCAGTACAATGCAGTGATTGCGTGGATGGAACACTCTAGCAAGGACTGGTTTGAAATCATGGAGGAAGTTTTTGAGAACAACAAATTTCCTTCAATTTATGAAAAATAGGGGTTGACAAACAACCCCTAATATGATACAATATCTATGAACCAAAAGAAAGGAAATGATAAAAATGAAAGCACAAAGAATCACCGCAAGCCAGCACGTTTTGAATGATAGGTCAAACCGTTTGACCTTTATCCTCACCCACGCTGATTTGAGTGATTTAACTGTCCTGTTGGAACAGAAGTACCCCGATAAGCGTGAATGCGTGACTGCGGATGGCGTTATCCTTGTGAAAGCCATTGAAACAGAATTTCTTATTACTGCCTATGTGGGAACGCTAGATAAAGTCTATGCTATGTATAAGTCGGCTGGGCTGGAAATTCCTACTTCATTAAAGAAAAAGATTCTCCGCAACAAAAAAAGAAATTATGTGGAATTACAAAATAGGGGTTGACAAACAGCCCCTTCCATGATATAATGTTGGTACAACAAAAGGAAAGGAAATGAAACAATGAAAGCAAAAGTAAAGATTCTGGTATGGGACATGGACGGCACAATCGCAGACCTGTATGGGGTCGAAAATTGGTTGCCGATGCTCCGAGCCTATGACCCTACTCCCTATCGGACGGCAAAGCCCATGTGGGATATGGAAGAACTGGCAAGGCTTATCCGACTGGCTCAGGCTCAGGGAATCGAAAATCGAGTGGTCACTTGGCTATCGAAAGATTCCACTCCCGAATATGACAGACTGGTGAGAAAAGCCAAGAGAGAATGGCTAGAAGCAAACGGTTTCCCCTATGACCACTTCCACGGTGTAAGGTATGGAGCAACCAAAGCGGACAGCGTTCGCAAGTATCTGGGCGAAGATGAATCCGCAATTCTGTTCGATGATAATGCCAAGGTGAGAGCCGGGTGGAATCTGGGAATGACTATCAATCCCACCGCCTGTGATGTTCTGGAAGTGCTGAGGAATCTGGTGGAGTAAAATCCACCAGACCCCCCGAAAAAAGTTCTTGACAAATCCACAATTCCATGATATAATATACTCACAAAAGGGAAAGGAAAATCCCAAACACCAGAAAGGAAATGAAAGTATGCTGAAAGTTGTTATGAATGGTGCTATCGAGTCTCTGTCCACTGTTCCCGGTCTGCCCGAAGCCATGGAAATCCTGCACCCGGCTATCGATAATCCCAAGGTGTCTGGGCGGGTCGAGGATATGGAGACTGGCGAGGTGCTGGTTATTGTGGAGAATGGCAATGTTACCTATATCGCCCCGGAAACCATGACCGAAATGCTGGATACCATCTTTGAGGGTGATCCGATGTTGGCTTTGGGGCTGGCTGTTGAGTTGATGGGCACTCTGATTGGGGATTGAGACCGCAAGGTCTCACCCCTTTAGCCCAAAAGAAAGAGAGTTGATGCCTAATGATTGTCTAAAGCTGATTGAGAATGAATAAAACTAAAGAATGTGCCCGAGGATGAATTTGGAGGTAAAACAAATGACTTGGTTCTAGGGGTAGCGCCCGAAATGCTAAACTTCGATTAATAAAACTAATTGACTAAAAATGTATAGCCGCCATGTTCCCTACTGGCGGGGCTTCAATGAATAGGAGAAAGGATTCTAAGCGCGATGCCGGTATGATTTAGTTAGGGGTTAGACCAACCCGGCAAAAGGTCATTTATATAAATATTCCCCCGCCCGGTTTGGCTTCGGCATTAACAAATTGGGCGGGGCTTTTTTGTATAAATTGCCTATTGACAAATCTCTCATAATGTGGTATAATGGTCGGGCGCCCACGACCAAGGCGCCCGAAACTTCCATTATACCACACTTTCAGCAATTTGTCAAGTGAAATCTTGCAAAAAATTATACAAATTATTTCTCCCGAAATTGTGCATTATTCCATCTTGCAATCTGCTTCTGGGTGTGGTATTATAATGGTGTCAAGAGGAAGTGAAAGACCTCGCGTAAGGCTGGCCGATTGGGTGCGAGTAACAGAGAAAAAACTTTGAAAAACCTCTTGACAAATTGCCCAAGTTGTGATACAATAAGGGCACACAACAGAGATGGCTGGTAAAACTCGCAACGAAACCCTGTCGAGTGCGTAAGGAAGTCAAGATGCAGTAAAGGTTGAAAAAATCTTTTTGAGAAATTCAAAAAGGGTCTTGACAAACCATCTCAAATGTGCTATAATAACTCCAGAAGCAAGGGAGAAATCCCACTTCAAAATAAATTATCAACAGGTTCAAGTTGTAAAAACCGAAAGGAATTGATACTATGGCTACTAATATCGAGAAGAAGATTACGAAGCAGATGAAGCTGTCCGCCATCATCGACTACTTTGAGGGCATGGATGCCGATGCTACCGTAGACCTGGCTACCATCAAGGTTGATGGTCAGGAGCAGGAAGTTCCCATCACTGTCCAGCACATTATCGATTTCGCCCAGCATGAGATTGAACTGCTGAGCAAGAAGAAGTCCGGCTCTACCACCAAGGGTGAGGACGAACTGGCAACCGCCATTCTGTCCTACATGGAGCAGAATCCCACTCTGCTTATGACCACCACCGACCTCATCAAGAACTGCCCGGCCTGTGAGGGGCTGAACACCCAGAAGGTTGCGCCCCGGCTGTCCAATCTGGAAAAGGCAGGTCTGGTCGTTAAGACCAAGGAAAAGGGTAAGACCCTCTGGCAGTATGCCGGGGAATAAGCAATGAGGGAGGGAAACCTCCCTCCCCTATGGGAGCATAGCTCAGATGGTAGAGCAACGCACTTTTAATGCGTGGGTCAGGGGTTCAAATCCCCTTGCTCCCACCACTCACTTCTCTCTTGTTCCTTTCTTTTTGTCAAAGCTGGGGGGTAAATCCCCCCGGCAAATTAAAAAAAGGAGTGTTTCAAAATGACTGATACTCAGAAAAAATGCGTTAAAAAATGGGCTTTAACCCTGTTCATTATCGCTATCGTGATTATTACTCTTGTGGGAATTGCCTATAATCAGAATTGGGCGATTGCCATTGTAATGATTGCTTTTTTCGCTATGGTGGGGTTCATCGTTGCTTCATGGGTTTGCTCCTTCATCAACGAGTGGCGAATCATGGGGGTATTAACACCAGAAGAATATGAAATTTATAAATGGTATAGTGTTTTTTCAAGAGGCCAGCACCCCGGTATTTACGCAAATAAGTGTAAAGACCCAAAAGTCAAACGAGTTTACCTAAAAGCGGCTACCGCAAAAAGAATTACAATTTTTGACGATTAAGGCTTGACAAAATAATAAACCTATGATATAATAGGTTCATCCAAAAGGAAAGGAATTGATAATAATGACTGAACTTCACTTGTATATTGCCGAGGATGGCACTGAATTTGAGGACGAGCAGGAATGTCTGGCTTATGAGGCTGGGCAGTCAGCAAAAACTCTTAAAGGGAAAGTGGCTCTGCTGGATGCGGATTTTAAGGTTATCCCTCTTGACATTTTAGAAAAGTGGGATAGAGCTTACTTCATCTTCGTAAAGGATGTGTCCGCACTCCATGAACTGCGTAATGTCTGGGATTGGGATTTGACTGGTCTGTGTCCTCCCGGCTTTTTGTTTGAAGATACCGCAGGCTTGTTCGCATACGATGATGACGCTGATGACTGGTATCATATGGGCACTCGCCTTCAAGGTCTGCAAGCCATTGCGGATAAGGCAATGAAAATTATCAATGAAAATGTATAAGATAAGGGGGAAATTCCCCCTTATTTTTTGTTTAATTTTACTATTGACAAGACCCTCTCAAATATGATATAATAAGAGGTTTGCTGGTCGGCCCGCCAGCGCCCAAGCGGGCCGAAATTTCTATTATACCACACCTTCAGCTTTTTGTCAATAGGCAATTTGCACAAAAATTTTTCCCGCTAGAATCCCGAAAAGCTGGATTCGCGCACCCTCCCCTTTCATTATACCACACTTTTGGACTGTTGTCAATACTCAAAATATACAATTTTTTAGTATTCATTTTGTGCAATATTCCATCTTGTATTTTAGGGAAAGGTATGATAATATATTGGTGTCAAGGGGAGAGACCCGGTAGAGCCACCGCAAGGTGGGTATCCCGCAGGCTAAGGCGGAGCAATAGTCGAGTGTTCCCTCTCAAAAAAAAATGTAAGAAACCCCTTGACAAATTAAAAAGCCTATGATATAATAGGCACATAAAGGGAAAGGAAAATCCCAAACACCAGAAAGGAATTGATACTATGGCTACTAACATTGAGAAGAAGATTACGAAGTCTGTTGTTTTCGGTGCTGGCGTGGAGTGGCTGAACACCATGTCCCCCGATACTGTGGTAGGCGTTCGTACCGTATCTGTCGGCGGTGAGGAACAGTCTGTGGAAATCACCACCGGAATGCTGGCTGAGAAGCTGGCGCATGAGGTCGAACTGCTGACCAAGAAGAACAGCCCCGACAAGCTGACCCCGGTGCAGGAAGCCAACAAGCGCATGATTGAAGAACTGTATGAGAATATGGAGGTCGGCAAGCCCTACACGGTGACTGACCTGACCAAGAGCGTTTCCCCGGCTATTGGTCTGAATATTTCCAAGGTTCGTCCTTGGCTGACCCCTCTGATGAATGATGGCAGGGTTAAGCGTGAGGAAATCAAGGGCAAGGCCGTCTTTACCAAGATTGGCTGATAAAAATGGGGGAGAAATCCCCCATTTGTCCCTTGACAATTTCGCCATCCTGTGATATAATATCCAAGGAGGTGAGATAATGGCAGTTGACAAGAGGATAGAAGCCTGTCGCAAGTTGGGCATGAGCGAGGAAGAAATTCAGGCAATGCTGGACGAGGACAAGCGCATTGACCGGGGCGAGGTTATGGATTGGGATTTATCCCCCGAAGAACATAAAAAAGCCATGAAATACGCAAATTCTGACGAGAAAAAGCGCAAAAAGCCCGAAAAATCCGGTGAAACAGCCTATAATTTCGATAATTCTGGCAAAAAGCGCAAGGAAAACCCCACAAAAGAGGGAATTATCACTAAGATTTTCAATTTTTTGTGCGGTTTGAGTGAGTTTTCTATCGAAAATGTGGAAATTCTCAACAAAGAACGCAAAATTCTGTTCAGAATTGGCGAAGATTGGTACAGTTTCACGCTGACCAAACACCGCACGAAGCCCGACAAATAAGGGGAGAAAAATCTCCCCTTATTCTAAAAAACCTATTGACAAAAGGAGCATTCTATGGTATAATCATTTTCAGTTAGGGGAGCGACTGGCAACCCCTAATAATCTAACGAAACGAGGAATAAACCCCATGAACAAGTATGACAAGAGAAGAAAGTATTACATCGTGCTGGACTGCGAAACCGCAACCCTGCCCGAAGCCATCAATTATGAGGGCGAAGAAAGAAAGAATATCGCCATTGCAAAGCCCCTGATTTATGATTTGGGCTGGAAAGTGATTGATGCCCAAGGCAGAACCTATGCCCGCAAGAATTATCTCATTTCTGAGATTTTCAGTGTTCCGGCGATTTTCGATACCGCATATTACGCAAGCAAGCGTTGTATCTATCTGGAAAAGCTGGAAAAGGGTGAAATCACTTTGACCGACTGGAAAACCGCAAGTGCCGAGTTGGTCGAAGATATGGATGCCTGTGTTGCGGTCGGTGCTTACAATTCGATGTTTGACTATAAAAAAGCAATCCCCTTTACTGACCTTTACATTTCCAAACTGTATTCCCCCGACTTCCACGACTGGCTGAACTACCAGAACAAGAAACTGCCGTGGCTGGCTAAGGGAAACCGCAACGAAAACCCGAATGGTTTTGATGAAACCATTTTTAGATTCCGTGGCAAGGAATATCCCCTGTTTGACCTGTGGGGGCTGTCCTGTCGGCACATTCTGAACTGCGATGAATACAAGAATATGTGTCTGGACAATGATTGGCAGACCGCAAGCGGAAAATATTTTAAGACTTCTGCTGAAACTGCGTTTCGTTTCTTCTCTGAAACGCTGGATTTTGAGGAAGCCCACACCGCTATTGACGATGCGGAAATTGAAAGCATTCTGTTTGCGGAAATCTGCAAGCGCACGAAGAAGAAATTTGAAATGGGTATCATTTACTTTCCTTTCCGTGAATTGGGAACTGTCGAAGATTTTGTCTTGAATGTCCGGTGAGAATTTAATAGGGGGCAAAAAGCCCCCTATCAATAAAAAAGGAGCGAATAAAAAATGCGTAAATTCAAAGTGCTGATTGAAGATTCCGCTTGCTATGTGGTGGAAGATGAGAACGACGAACTGACCGAAGCTGACGCCTTGCGCATTGCCGAAGAATGGTTCATTGAGAGAGAACCGACTATTTACGTTGAAGAACTTGAGCCGAGTTCTTTTGGTTCGGTATAAATATTCATTCAACTGTATAAAAATCCAGAGGATTTGCGGCCTCTGGATTTTTTGTGCATTTTGACGAATAATTTTTTTTTGAAAACCTCTTGACAAATAAAGCAAAGTGTGGTATAATAAAAGGTTGGGCTTTTGCGTCGGCCCGCTCACCAGCGAGTCGGGCCGAATTCCGATTCTTAACCTGCATATGGAATTTTTTTGCTCAATCTAGCCCATATGGCCCAAGCCCGCTCAATCCCGAAAAGGCCCACCCCCCTAAAAATAAAAAAAATATCCCCTATTATTATAACATAAATTTTTAATAAAAGCAAATTGAAATTTTAAAAAAAATTTGATATAATATATATACAAGATAAGAAAGAAGGTAATTAAAATGTATAATTCTGCTGATATTCTGGCTCGTCTGCGCAAGGGTGAGACCCCAGAAGATATCGCGAATGAGATGACGAATGCTTTGAATGAGGCTCAGGACACTCTGAAGGCTGAAGAGGCTAAGGCAGTCCAGGAGAAGGAAAAGAATAAGCAGTTGGACGCACTGGCTGCGCGAATTGCGACTGATGTGAATGAGTATCTGGAAGTTGCGGCAGGTATCAAACTCACTGACGAGGAGCGCATGACTGCTGAGGAAGTGCGCGAATTGACTGATGGGCTGTCTCCTATGCTGGATATGCTGAAGGATGCAAAGATTACTGTCAAGAAGACTCCTCATACTAAGACTGTAAAGATTCAGTCTCCTGAGGCTGTATTTGCCAAGTTTTTCAAAGATATGGGCATCTAATCAGGAAGAGTAAACTTTGCTCTTCATAATTAACTACAACTTAACTTGGAAAGACCTACGGAAATTGCTCTGTGGGTCTTTTTATTTTTTATTTTTTTAAGACGGCTACGGCATCGGTGAGCTACATCCAGGTGTTGGGCCGGTGAGCGGCCACCCCCAATCCACAATTTTTACAATTTTACAGTTTTTAAATTTTTCATAATTTATAATTTACTATATTTATAATATT